>TARA_R110001583_G_scaffold79358_3_pt1 | contig 19536 bp, 10 predicted proteins | sample TARA_R110001583 | Tara Oceans TARA_R110001583 (sample SAMEA4398432) | marine metagenome | biome: Polar Biome; feature: [MES] marine water layer (ENVO:01000295) within the mesopelagic zone...; material: water (ENVO:00002006), including particulate matter (ENVO:01000060) such as...... | reverse complement strand
ACTATGGGTGAGGGTGGACAGTTCGAAATCGATGTTGGTGGTGATATGGTTAAATTACAAGACTTAGGGGTACAACAAATTGATGCTTTAAGAAAACAAATGGACGACCAGAAACTACAAGATGAAAAGTTTGCTGGTATGGACGAAAGAGAACTGATGATTCAACAACTAAACGCTCTTGAGGTTATAGCGGGAACAATTGAAACACCTGGGAAAGCTCTAGAAGCGTCTTTAATAAAAAATCTACCTTTTGCTAATTTAAATGAAATAATGGCTGGGGCTGCTGTATCTTTAGACACAGAAACAGTACAAAATTTAACAGACTCACTAGCAAAGGGAGTGAGTGGTGGTTTGGCACAAGTTTTAATGGGTAGTGAACAAGAACAACAAAACTTAGAACAATATTTTGGTCAACAAAGTACTTTTGAGGAGATGGTAGCTAAAGGACTTATATATTTTAATGAAGGTATATCAAGATTTGAAGGTCACTTTCAAGTCAATGATTATGGTACGGAAGGACCAGCATCGATACTCTCAAGTCAAGGAGCTGCGGTGGTAGGGGAAAACGATACTGTTTTTGCTATGGATTTAAATAAAATTGGTCAAACCAACCTAGGTGCTGGAGATTTAGCTAATAAAGTTATGAATTCAGATTATAGTACTACTTTTGACCAAACATATAACACAGGAGGTCAAATTAGTGGAATGGATAATATTAATGTTAAACAAGAAACTAGTGGTACAATAAAAATTGTATTAGATGGTAAAAACTTAGGTAATCTAGACCCAATGAAGATACTAAGTAATGACCAATACATACAAATACTAAAATCAAGATTCCAACAAGTATCTATGACAGGTAAACCAGCCTTTAATGAGATAGGTAGGGGGTATGAATTAGAGTAATTAGATAATTATTAAAAAAGACTATAAATGGCAATACCACAAAATACACCACTTAACTCACTTAGCTTTCAAAGTACTCAGTATCTAAGACAGTTAATGCTCGTTAAAAATCTAGAAGACCCAGCTGGTTCTGCAGGAATGATATCTTCTGTGGTACCTGGTACATATTTTTTAGAAGATACAAGAGACATGGCTGTTGTCAATCAACCATCAGTTGATTTAGCTGGTGAATTTTTTATAGACAAATCTTATTTAGCAAACGCATATGGTCCTCCAGGAGGTTATGAAAATTGGGTACAAATTTATACGGCCTCACAACAAATAGCTAGAGTAAATGAAGGTCTTTATCCTTCCTTTACCGCTCCAGAAACGGGAGCTGGATTATTTGGTGCAAACCCGTTTATGACCGTAGCTCAATACTATTCCCCATTACAAATATTAAACTCTGTAGATTCATCAGGTCTTTTATCTGGTAATATTTTAGATGATAGTTTCCTACAACAATATGGTGCACAACAACTAAGAAAAGAATTTGAAACTAGGATTGCTTTTGAACTATACCAAGAAACCATAGGTAGACTTAATTTTGTAGATGCAATGAAAGACCCATTTATGGCTTTAGACATTGTTACTGGTAGAGAATCTTTAATAGAAAGAGACAATACAATAACAGTACCAAAAGGGTTAATTGGTAGAGGATTAGATTTTGTTTCTAGATTGACTGGTGTGTACGTTCCTTTTTCTTACATACCAGGTGATTATTTTGAGTTAGAACCAGCAAGAGGATTATCTACAGCTGGTAAAATAGTTTCTGACATTACAGGAATTTTAGGTAGTTTAGTGGGGATACCCCGTAGAAGACAATCCGCATCACAAAGATTTTTAGAGTACACTGCTGGTGGAACAAAATCATCATTGTTTAAACATATTAGGTATAATAAATATGGTCCTAACTATGGTGAAGGTGCACAAGCACAAACAGCGGTAGGTGCGGCGATAGGTGAAGCTATAGACTTTATTGGTGGTGGAATATTAGGGTTTGGGAATCAACCACCTAACATGCCAGAATATATTGGGGGACCAAGAAATAGAATTGCAGACATGACTAGTCCACCCGATAATACTTATGCGGGTAAAAACTACGTACCAATATACGGTCCAGACGCGGTTGCTAAGGAATTTGATAATAATGAATATGATTTTGGTATGAAAGGTTTATCTTACGCAAATCAAGGAAATGTGCCAGGAGGTTTTACGTGGTACACAGAAGACTCCCCCTCTGGTGGTTTTTTACAACAAGTAGGAAACTTTTTAGGGTTTGGGGAAAAACCACCAGGGCCACAAGTTCCAGGTACCACACAAGGATTTGAAGGTACGACTGACGATACACCAACATATGACACACCAAGTGGGTACGACAACACAAGGTCTACAAACTATGACTTTAGAGACGACTCAATAATGGATGTTACCCAACAGATTATAGATTCAATACCTAAAGGTGGGGCCAGACTTAAGTCTGTATCACACGCAATGAACCAAGTTAGTAAAGTATTTAACGACGGATATAAAGAATTAACTAAAGGTTCTAGGGTTAGGGCATTTATTAATTCAGACCCAGTTTCTAATAAAGGTATTGAACAACCTAGAGAATATTGTAGGATATGGACTAAAGATGTTCCTTATTACAACTACAGTAAGTTACAGAAAAAATCTATGAACCATAGATTTGAAACTTATTCTGTATTGGATAGTCCTTACAATTTAAATATAGCTCCTTGGAGAACAGACGAATCTGGAAAGGGGTCAACAAATATAGTAGACTCTAAAGTTAAAAAATACATGTTCTCTTTAGAAAATTTAGCTTGGAGAACAAGTACACAAAAAGGGTTAACCTACAATGATTTGCCAGCCTGTGAAAGAGGTCCAAACGGAGGAAGAATTATGTGGTTTCCACCATATGATTTATCGGTAGACGAAGCGAGTCAACCAAACTGGACTGCCAATCAATTTGTCGGTAGACCAGAACCAATCTACACATATAACCACACAGATAGAAGTGGTACTTTAAAATTTAAAATAGTTGTTGACCACCCTAGTATTTTAAATTTATTAGTTAGAAAAGAATTACAAAAATTAGGTCCCAAAGAAACAGATGAAATTCTAGACTCTTTCTTTGCTGGGTGTAAAAAATATGATATATATGACTTGGCAAGAAAATGGCAACAATTTTCAGTTAATGAATTAACTCAAATACAAGAAATGTTAAATACACCTGGTATGGATAATGACTCCATTCAAGAATTGTTAGTGGAGACCAACGATGGTGAACCAGGAACAATAGTACCAACCACAGACATTCCAGACCTACAGTCGTTTATCCAACCACCATTATCTTTTTATTTTGATAATGATTACCCAGACCCGAACACTACACAAACTACATCTTCTGTAAGTTATGTGGAGTGTGCAGCAGGAAACGAATCTAAATTCGGTGGTTATTTAGCTACAGATAACTCAGTAACACAACACGTTAATAGAGCACCAAACGAAGAATCTAAGTCGGCTTTACAAAACTTTTTTGACGATTCAGATGGTGCAAAAAATGAATGGTTAGGTAGATGGCCTGCTTTTGCTAGAGCCTTAAAAGATGTATTGGATACCGGACTATATACGGTAATTTTAAATTTTGAAGGTTCAGCGAGTTCTATCGCTAGTGCTAGTTATAACAACAACCTGTCAAAAAGAAGGTTAGACTCAGTGTTCCAAATGTTTAAAGCTTATAACCTAGACGGTGATGTTGCCTTTAAATCATACATGGAAAACGGAAGACTACAATTTCCAGGACCTCAAGCTTTAGGTGAAAGTTTTTGTACTACAGCAGAATCTGGACCAAACTCAATATACACTGCTGGTGCTGCGGACTGTAGAGCGGTAAGAATTACTGGTGTAGAAATACTTAAAGACCCAGAACCACCTAAACCACCTAAACCACCACGTAGAGTTGAAAGACCAATACCACCGGAAGAACAAATAAAAAAACAAAGACAAAAAAATACAAGAAGAGAAATAGCTAATAAAGTATTAATGAAAATGGTTACCGAATGTGACTATTTTGACCTAATACAAGAAGAAAATGAGTTTATATATGATACACTTAAAGAAAAATTTAAATTCTTCCACCCAGCTTTTCACTCAATAACACCAGAAGGGTTAAATAGTAGACTAACATTTCTAAATCAATGTGTTAGACCGGGAGCAACAATCCCAACTAAAACAGGGGACGGAATACTATCGACAGAAGACGCTGCAAGAAACACCGCATTTGGGGCACCACCAATATGTGTTTTAAGGGTGGGAGATTTTTACCACACTAAAATAGCTATACAACAATTGTCTATTAGTTATGACGATAATTTATTTGATTTAAATCCGGAAGGTATTGGGGTACAACCTATGATAGCCTCTGTTAATATAACATTTAATTATATTGGTGGACAAGGATTAAAAGAACCGGTTAATAGACTACAAAATGCTCTTTCTTTTAATTATTACGCAAATACAGAAATGTTTGATGATAGAGCTGTACTAACTGTTACAGACGACGATATCGATGAACAAGCGTGGTTAGCAGCAAATCAAGACCTTATAGGACAAACACAAGGTAGTGGTGCTGGTACGCCAGAAGATGACGCTGCATTAGCTGAAGAATCAGACACATCTGAAAATGACGGGTTAACAATAGGTGATAGACAAAACCCAACAATAACCACAAGTGGTGAATCAGGATATATAACATATAAAACTACATTTAACGACTTTAACTCTTCAGCTTATGACTATATGACGTTTACCACTAATCAGATAGAAAAAATAATGACGAATTATGGTAACGGTTGGGTACAATTACTTTACACTGAAAAAAATTGGGCAGACGGAGAGTACTATAAAGGAACGGGTGTAGGGACATACACTACTATGCCGGGTAATTTTGTGGGGATACCGTTAGACCCACAAGCTAAACTAAATACCTTTTTTGACTCATTCATTGACGATATAAAAAATGATTTAACCTACATCCAACAACAACAACAGACTACCGGTCCTAGTAATAAGCAAAAAAGAAGACTTAGAAATTTCTTAAAAGATAAAGCGGAAGAGGTTAAAAATGAAATGGCTGAAATTTTAGTTTCTACAGAAAGTGGTATAAAAAATAAAGCTTTAGATTACCTACACAATGTAAATAGAATGAACGCTATTAGTAGAGGAGGTGATGGGTATATAAGTGACGGTAAAACTACTACTTTTAGTTTATCAGGTGTTACCGAAGATGTACATGCCTCTTCATCACCACCTAACCAACCAGTTGCTGCTAGTGATACTTTAGTAGAAATGGGATTAGATTATGAATATTTAACAAACGTTATGACATATTACTCTGAAGTGTTTAATGGTGATGTAAGTGTTACATGTTATGAACAAGGTGGTCTTTGTACATCACCAACATCAAGTTTAGCCACACCGTTTAGTTTGACAAAACCGGGTAGAATGACAGCGTTTTCTAGTGGGACAGCACCACCATTTGTTAGTCAAATAGAAATAGCACCAACACAAAGTACCATGTTAACCGCAGACAGGTCTTCAGTGTTTGCTTTTTCACACATAGCAATAGATAAATCTATAACAGATAGTGTAATGACTACAAACTTACAATATTTTAAAGATAATTATAAACCCTATATTAACAATAATAGTTCGTTATGGGATGGAATACGTGAAGCATTAGAAATAGGTTCTTCTGACCCATATTGGTTAGAAGAAACAATAAAAGCATTTAGTGACTCAATATCTCTAAACGAAAACTATTTCTTAGGTAATATTGTTACAGCAAAAAAACAAGTTACCGAAAGATTTGCACCTGAAGGACAAACATATATCGTGGAGGGATTACCGGTTAATGGTGACGCTACAACTGTATGTGATGTAAAAACAGATAAGGAAAGAAAGTTATTTTATAATAAAGTAGATGATGCTAGTTATGAAGAAATAATAAGAAGGGTTAACACACCGGAAAATGAAACTGACACTACTTTTAATTTAAAATTTAAATAACCATGGCAGACTACTATAACAGATATCAACAATTTACTATAAATGGGAAAAACAAACCAGTACCATTCATAAGATTGACCTCTAAACCATCCGATAAAAAAGTCATATATAAGGTAGGTAAATCTAGGTTAGATAAAATAAGCCAAGAATATTATGGGTCTCCTTATTTTGGGTGGTTAATATTACAAGGTAATCCTGACTCTGGTGGGTTAGAGTGGAATATAAAAGATGGTAGAGTATTGACTGTGCCTTATCCTTTAGTAGCTTCATTACAACAATATAAACAATCTGTTGATGATTATTATTTTTATTATGGTAAATCCGATGAGGAATTAAATAACCCTAACGCTACAAACTCATATTAGTAAAACTATATGGCTGATGAAATTTATAATAACGACAATGTACTTGTCGAATTTGCTGAAAACAATATAGTTTTAGTTGACCCTAACAAAGTTGTGGACGCTAATGGCCAACCACAAGACAGAGCGGTTAACCAAGAAAATCTAACAATATACGCAAATTTACAAGCAAGAGTAGTACCTAGAAGTAAAGTTATTACTGGTTCAGGTATGGAAACTGAGTCGTTAGTTGATGTTTTTGAAGGTAAGATTAATTTTTTAAAACCTGGTGGAAAAGAATATATGACCAGTGATTGGACAGATACTGACACCGGAGGCTCCAACCAAGACGGACCACTTAACCAAAAAGTCTTTATAACTAAAAAAGACCCTTTTACTGGGCAAGATTACACTTCAGAAAGTATTAAAAATAGATTGGATAATGAGTCTTTTGGTATATCTAATATAAGTGTTACCTATGATAGGTCATACATACCACAAGTAAACATGACTTTTATTGATGTGAGAGGTAAAACGTTGTTTGAAATGGGTAATAATTCTGCATATGCTGTTTTCTTTAATTTACCATATCCACTATTCATATTAACTTTAAAAGGTTATTATGGAAAAGCAGTACAATACCAACTAATGTTAAGGAAATTTAACGCCAATTTTGACCCAGAAACTGGTAACTATACCGTTACTTGTGACTTTATTGGTAGAATAGCTGCACTTTTAGCCGACATTAATGTTTCTCAATTACTTAACGCACCGTATATGTACGCTAGAAGTTATTCGGTTACTAATGTTGAAAATGATGATGTTGATAGTTTTACAACAACTAAAGGGTATCAAACACTTAATGAAGTATATAGGAATTATAAAAGTAATGGGTTATTGGGTGATGAAGTACCACACTTAACATTAAGGGAGTTAGCTAGTAAAGCTACCTCTTTAGAAGCTTCAATTGAAAAAGAATTAAAAAAACAAAATTTAAAATCTTTAGATGATATAGATAAGTACGAAAGAATATTAGAATCCTACATTGCTAAAGTAATGGATAGTGGTGGTTGGAGAAGAACGTTTATGGATGTTGGTGGATTAAATGAATACCATGACGAAATAAAAGACCTAACAGTTTATAGTTGGAAAAAGACATTCCAAGACGACCTACCAAAAAGAGAATCGGGTAGAGACAAACTAAAAAAAATACTAGCGGAACACAATGAACAATTATCACAAAACCCAACATTTGGTAAAGCTGGGTCAAAAGCTATTCCTATAGATATTACGTACCAAGATTTTACAGTACTTGCTCCTGAAGGTAGAGAAAACAATGGACTAGAGTGGTTTATATTTGAAGGGATACCTTCTTCATTTGAAACTAAAATAAGTGATATATACACTAAGTTTAACGAAAAAAGACAAGTAGTAGAAAAAAATCTAACAGATATTGTTAATGAAGTTATAGAAAGTGAACAAGGATTAGGGTTTAGACCAACCGTTAGAAACCTATTTGGGATGGTCATAGCAAATGCAGATACTTTTTTAAGGTTAATGAACGATGTTCATTTAGATGCGATGACTCAAAGAAATAATCCAGACAGGTTAAATGCTGTAAAAGGAAGTGGAAAAGGAGCTACTAGTTCTGAATTACCAGAAGATAATTTTATTTATCCTTGGCCACACTATTATGTTAGGGAAGAAAATGATGATGGTGGGGCTGCTTTTGTAACTACATATCCTGGAGCTATGAAAGTTGTTGCTCAAACAAAAGCATATAAAAATGAATCATGGCCTGAGGTAGAATTTGTGGAAGAATTTTTAAAAGCTTCAACAATTAAGGATACGGGACAAAACACATTTAATTTTGGTGAGTCTATGTTGGGTGAAAATTGGGTACCAACTACCTCATTTGATGTGTTTGGTACAAATAACTACCTAAACTCTAATGAAGTAGATTTTACGTATGAGATTTGGGATAGGTCTACAATTCATGGGTATTTTTCTGGAATACAATTTAGATATAGACAAACTACATCTGATTTACTATTAAAAAACATTGCGAAGTTTGAAACAGTAACCATATTAGAAAAATCAAGTGGGTTTTTTGACTTACAAGAATTATTAAAAAACCAAAACTGGGACTACAACACTTTTTTAACTTACCTACAAACTATTGCACCCCTAACCGACTACCAATTACTTATTAGGGACGAATATACCACACCGTATATTAGAGAAAAAATAAACAATAACAGATTTAAAATATACCCATATAAGTCATTAGTAAGTGCACAGTACCAATCAAAAGAACTTGACATACAAGACCAAGCACTTAGAATGAAAGAAGCCTTAATAACCCAACCAGAAACAGAAAATATTTTAGATACGTATCCTGTTGCTGATTTTGATTTAACACAGGGTGAGGAGATTGATAGTTTTAGTGGTGAAATACTATATGGTCCATGGGCAAAAATAAATTTAGCTAATGGAAAACATTTAAGTTCTAGACAAGAATTAATTGGTCTAAGTAATTCTTTAGTTTATGGGGACACTATAAAATCCTTTACCTCCTTACTATCAACAGCGGAAGGGATTGAAGAAACTATTTGTATTACCCCACCACACTTTTATTGTGATGCGTGGTGGACTACAAGTAACATGATAGAAACTTATAGGGACATATTAGAAAAAAGAACTATAGATATTTTAAACACATCTACAAGTTGGAAAAGTTTTTTTGAAGAAATAAATACACGAGAAAAGACAATCGATAATCAATCCAACAATGCGACACACCCATCTATTAACAGTGGTATATTTTTAACGGAAGGTACGGTTGATTATACTGAAACTTATGTAAATGGTGAAACCTTCGATAAACAATTAACATCCATGTTAAATACACCCTACTTCAGTAACGCGATGAGTGAAGGGGTTATGAATGAAATAAACAAAGTACCTAGTCCATATATTAAAGCATCTTATCTATTTTTAAATTCACTACCTTTAGCTAGTTTAAGGGAATTAACCATTAAACAATTAAAACAAGATGCAAAAATGCCGGAGTTTGGTGATTACGTGTTTAGTACCCTAAACCAACTATCCGCTGTTCACCCACTACCATATGCTTGGATTTTAAAATACGGTAGTATTTGGCATCGATATAAGAATTTTATTGAAACTGGTGTGGATATATTGGATTCTGTATGGACTAATTTTGACGCAAATAAGTATTTTAATGATACAAACGGATTAATTAATCAGTATAATATTAACATTGGGGAAAATTACGGACAGATAACTTTTTCTGGTGATTGGAACATTGGAGGTAATTTTAGGAAAATAAATGTTGGGTTTTACCCAGAATTAAATAATTTAATGCATTATTTCGTTACGAGTGAATTATTATATAATTCTGTTCCAGTAACTGGGGTTGCGTTAACTAGTACAGAAATTAATAATTTTATAAACATAGACGCGTTAAACGTTAAACACTCTGATGACTTAGACATATCACCACCACAGTCTCCGACTAATGGAGACGTTAACTGTCAATTTTGGTATACCTACTACGATACCAGTAAAGAGGCATTTACTACCGGATATACAGAGTCCCAATACATTTTATACCCAAGTGCTGCCATTAAAAAAGAACAACTAAGTTTTGAAGTAGACCCATTTAATTTAACTAACAACCCAGTTACCCATAATGGTAATGCTAGATTTTGTTGGGGAATGTCGAACTATGGTTATTTTGAACACACACCAGCTAGTAAACCAACACCAGGGCAATACTTTAAAAAAATAAATAATTTACAAAAAGAACAAAGAGCCTTCCATATATCCACAGGTGGAGACTATAGTACAATTGAAGAATTATTCGATATATTTTCACCGGAAATTTTAGATAGCTTTGAAGAATACTTTTTAAACTTCTCTCAAAAAGACGAAGAATTTGACCCTACAGTAAATGCTTTTAGTGCAGGTACAACCACAGAAGATGTTACAGGGACTAAAATAGGTCAGACTAACCTAAAAACATTCCAGTCTGTTATGAGAAATATTATGACTGTAAATCAGGCGAATGTAGAACCTGCAGACACAGATACACAATTTGGGTATAACCTTGCTAAAGCACAATTAAATAAAACTAATAGAACATTAGCGTTATTTCTTTCTGAGTCAGTAGCTTTTAATTTCTACAACCCAAAAGACATTAACGTTAAAGCATTAAGAACTTTTGTGGGTGACCAAAACTACTATACTTTTGGTACTTACCAAGGAAATCTACCACCAGAAATACCTTTAGCTACTTCCCAACTTAATAACGCTGCTGCGTGGAAAGCTTTACAATTAGAGGTGGGACAATTAGGTGACACTGAACATTTGAGTTTAATATATAGTGACCAAGGTTCTGAAATAACTGACTTTTTTAGAGAAATGAATATAAACTTTACGGTTGAAAACATTAAACTACTTAGAAAAGTAATTAAAATATATGTTACAGAAAGAGTAAAGGATGGGTCCACAGCTAATAGTTTAAACTACTCAAACGTCGCAACAGCTTTTACTCCAGTTCCTTCTAGTTCTAATTTTAACACTAATTTTATAGAAAAAATAAAGAATGACATAGTAGAAAAATTAGATGATGGACAATTTAAACACCTAAATCAACTTTTCTATGATTTAAAACAAGACCTACCAACAATACCAGATGCTGGACAAGTTGATGACTTTAAAAAAGATTCTGCAATACAAAGTGATGAATTAAAATTAGATTTATACAATACTTTTAGAGTTATAAATGATAAATGGATATCTGGTGAGGATATAGAAAGAAAACTACTTTTTGAAGACTTTTTATTTTTAGATATCGCCAATAGAGATGTTGGGGATACAGCAATAATAGGTTTGGACGCTTTTAAATCCCTAACCAACCCAGCAAACGGTAGCTTAAATCTTTTAGGTTTGATAGGGGCAATATTAGATAATCAAAACTTTAATTTTTTACCTTTGCCTTCTTACATTAATTTTTATGGGACTACAAGTGATGGACAAGAGTATTCTAAATATAGTACAACAGAAGAAGCTAACTCTCTTTTTGGTACCCATTTAGAGGTAGATTATTTAGATTCTTCCCCTAAATTCTTATGTCAGTATGTTGGTGAAACGTCATCACTACCAGATGTAAAAAACCCAATTAATAGATATAATAGTGATTCTTTTTTAATGGGAAGAACAGCGGATAATCCACTATTCTCTAATTGTTCGGACCCTAAAAAGTGCAATAAAGTAATGTCTTTTGCTGTAGATTTTGGTATAGATAATCAAAACATGTTTAAAGGTGTTAATTTAGATACCTCCGACACAAAACCCACTGCAGAAAGTTTTGTTATAGAAGAACAATTAGCTCAAAGTGCAAATGATAGAAGTATTTCCACACAAGGATTAAGTTTATTTAATGTTTATAGAACAAGGTCTTATAGTTGTAAAGTAACTAGTTTGGGGAATGTGTGTATCCAACCCACAATGTATTTTTCACTAAGAAATGTACCTATGTTTACCGGACCTTATCTTATACAATCTGTAGAACATAGTATACAACCTAACACTATGACCACAACTTTTGAAGGGGTTAGAGTACCATTCCACAGACTACCAAACGTAGAAAATTTTGTAGCAAAATTAGCAAAATCATTTGTTAAGAAAGTAAGACAAAAACAAAAAAACGAAGAAAAAAATAGGCAAAAAGGTGGATTTAATCCAGAAGGTAACGAACAAAACAGTAAAGGGTTTTCTAAAGCTCCGTCATTTAGTGGTCCAGAAGAAGTAAAAGCAATTATAATACACGTTACCGCAGGTCTTGATTACGGTGATAATCCAGTTAAAGAAATAAACAGACAACATAAAAATAGGGATTTTTCAGGAATTGGTTACCATTATCTAATATCTAGAGGAACTGGTGGTAGTCCAGCGGACGGTACCATATTAGAAGCCCGACCAACAAACTATAAAGGAGCACATACTAGAGGAGCAAACGCTTATAGTGTAGGTGTGTCCATGGTGGCCAACTGTTCTAAAATGGGAACATACAATTCTGACTCTAATGGTGGGTATGCTACGTTTATGCAAAAAGATTCCCTAGAAGACCTAATTTTATATTTAGCTTTTAAATTTGGTTTATTGGAGATTAGACAAAATCAAAACACCCCAGGAGAAGTAGACCTATGGGCAAATGGGTCAGCTGGACCTAAAAACCTAGGAAAATTTCACCCCATTGTACCATTATACCCAACATCCCAAGATTGGGGTATGATATTTTATGGTCATAATGAATTCACTAATAAGAGATGTCCTTGTTTTAAAATGAAAAACGCTTTAGGTGGGACTTTAGGTAAAAACCTAAACGACAAACTAAAAAAAATAAAAGAATTGATATATCCTTTTGCTGCTGACACTAATAACTACGATGGTTTAGAAACTTTAAAAGCGTCTACTTTCCTATCTACAATAAAACCCGCGAGTGTACCTAGTCCTTATAGAGAGACTGATAATTTTGATGGTGTTGGGGAATATGTTGATAGTAACTAGAATTATAGTTAACTTTCTTATACTATAAGATATTTATAATAAAAAACACTATGGAAAATTTAAACGGTAAATTAGACAAGTACCTAGGGAATCAACCAAAAACTCGAGTAACAAAAACCAAATCAGAAGAAGGATACGAGGAAGTTTGTGATTTAAAAACTGGTGAATGTTATACTATTAAAACAAAAGACGGTTTAATAGAAAGAGTAAATAAAAGAATGATTACCGAAGATGGTAGAACATTATTAATGGATTAAAATGGACGTTAACAAACTAATACAAGAAGAATTAGAACGACATGCCAATATAAATGGTTATGTAAACTCACTACAGGAAAGTATGGTAGGTGGCATAGGTTCATCCTCTTCAGGATTTGTAAACCAACAAGGTACTTCAGATAGATTGGAAAAATTCAATAAGTTTCAAAGAGACATGGCCGAACAAGAAGAGGATGAAACAGTCGATGATGAGTTGGATTTAGAACTTGGTGGTGATGATGAATTAGATACTGAAGGTGGTGACGATGAATTAGAACTGGATAGTGAAGGTGATGATGGATTAGATGCTGAAGGTGGTGATGACGAATTAGATTTAGATATGGGTGCTGACGAAGAAGACGCCGGTTCAGATGTTGAAAAGTTAGATGTTACCGATATTGTTACAATGACTAAAGAAACTGGTGAAAAAGCGGACACAGTATCAAAAGAAATCAATACACAAAGTAAAAGAATTGAAGATTTGTTGGGAAAACTAGATGATTTGGAAAGTCAACTAGGTGGAATGGATAAAATACTATCTCAAATGAATAACTTAGAAAATAAATTTGAAGAGTTAAAACCAGAAACCCCACAAGAAAAATTAGAATTAAGATATTTGGATAGTGGACCATTTACTCAAACACCTCACGAGTTTTGGGATGAAAAAGGTGAAGAACTAAAAAAACAACCAGACAAACATGAATATGTTTTAACTGATGACGATGTTAGTGAATATAATGACAATGACATTAAAAATAGTTGGATACCAGATGAGGAAGATGAGGAAGAAGAAGAAAAATTTTCAGTCCTAGGAAACAAATCTTAAATAAAAATAAATAACATAAAATTAAACGGGTAATCAATTGACTTACCCGTTTTTTGTTTTTATATTTTAATGTATATTAATCTAAAATAAAAAAAAATATTATGAGCTTAGAAGCAATCTTAAAACAGTACGAAAACACACAAAAATCCAACACTTCAGATAAACCTAGAATTAGTAATGAAGAAAGACTAAAGAAATATTTTGCCACTTACTTACCTAAAGGTCAGACAGAAGGTGAAAGAACAATAAGAATCCTACCTACAAGTGACGGTAGTTCCCCTTTTAAAGAAGTATTTTTTCACGAAGTACAGGTAGATGGTAAATGGGTAAAATTAATGGACCCAGGTAAAAACGGTGACGGTTCCCCAACAGGAAATAGAAGTCCTCTTAATGAAGTTGAAGACGCACTAAGATTAACTGGTAACGATAAAGATAAAGAACTAGCTAGACAATACCGTTCAAAAAAGTTTTACATTGTTAAACTAATTGATAGAGATAAAGAAGAAGACGGTGTTAAGTTTTGGAGGTTTAAACACAATTGGAAAGGTGATGGAACACTAGACAAAATCATACCAATCTTCCAAAAAAGAGGGGACATTACTAATGTTACTGAAGGTAGAGACTTAAACTTGGTATTAAAATCAGTACCACTACCAAACGGTAAAGGAAACTATACGGTTATTTCTATGGTAATGGCAGATGACCAAAGCGTATTATCAACAGACACAGAAAAATTAAAAGAATGGTCTGAAAATTCTGAAACTTGGGTAGACGTTTATTCACAAAAACCAGTAGAGTATCTTGACGCGGTATCAAAAGGTGAAACACCTAGATGGGATAACGACCTTAAAAAATACACATATGGTGATAGTACAGTTGAGTCAATTCAAATGACACAAACATCTACACCTACTGACCCACAAGCGAATCAGGCAACAGACGAAGATTTACCATTTTAATACAAATAACCAATGGCGATAAAAAAGAAAAATTTTAAAGATATAAAATCAAAGTTTTCTAAGAAAGCAGCATTTAAACCAGATAGATTTCTAGATTTGGGTGAAGCTTTCTTAGACGCTACAGGTTTACCTGGTCCTGCTATGGGACACATTAATATGTTTTTAGGACATAGTGATACTGGTAAAACAACAGCATTAGTTAAGACAGCTGTGGATGCACAAAGAAAAGAAATTTTACCAGTTTTTATTATTACTGAACAAAAATGGGATTTTGACCACGCAAAACTAATGGGTTTTGAATGTGAATTAAATGAAAATGGAGAATGGGACGGATTTTTCTTATTTAATAATGACTTTAGTTATATAGAACAAATAACCGACTACATTAATGAATTACTTGACGCTCAAGAAAAAGGAGAGTTAGATTACGATTTATTATTTTTATGGGATTCTGTAGGTTCAGTTCCTTGTAAAATGACTTTTGATGGGAAAGGTGGTAAACAACATAACGCTAGTACTTTAGCGGATAAAATAGGTATGGGAATTAACCAACGTATAACAGGTTCAAGAAAACAAAGTTGTAAATTCTTAAATACTTTAGTTACAGTAAATCAACCATGGGTGGAATTACCAGATAATCCATTTAGCCAACCAAAAATAAAAGCTAAAGGTGGAGAGTCTCTATGGTTAAATTCTACAATTGTCTTTTTATATGGTAACCAAAAAAATGCTGGGATATCAAAGATAACAGCTACTAAAGACAAAAGAAAAGTTAAATTTGCTAGTAGGACCAAAATATCTATTATGAAAAATCACGTAAATGGTTTAGGTTATGAGGATGGTAAAATCTTAGTAACACCACACGGATTTTTAAAAGGAAAAGATAGTACAGAAGAAAAAAAATCTATTGAAAAATATAAGGCTGAAAACGCAGAATATTGGAAAAATATTATTGGGTCAGAAGGTGATTATAATTTGGCAGTAGAAGACTCAGGAGAATTGTTTTAGTTATTAACCTTTAAATAAAAAAAATTGAACACTTTATTGATTGATGGAAATGGCTTATTGCAAACAGGCTTTCACGGGGTAAAAGACTACTTTCACAATGGCAAACATTTTGGAGCCATATATCACTTTTTAAATACAATAAGAAAATATCTTTTAGAAAAAGACTATGACAAAGTAGTGGTTTTTTGGGATGGTAAAAATAATGCCTCATACCGTAAAGATATATATGAAAACTACAAAATTAATAGGAGAAATAGATTAACCGAAAGCCAACAAAATGATTTGTTTAGGCAGAAAAATAGAATCACTCAGTACCTAGAAGAGGTTTTTGTTAGACAAGCTGAGTTTGATAATTGTGAAGCAGATGATTGTATAGCATATTACTGTGAAAATACACCAAACGAGAATAAATTAATTCTAACTAACGATAAAGACCTAAGTCAACTAGTAAGTAAAAACACAGAGGTTTTATTTATAAATGATGGTACACATCTAAATTTAAATAAAAAGGTTACTATTGCAAAATTAACCATACCTACCACTAACGTTGCTCTATTAAAGATATTGGTAGGGGATAAAAGTGACAACATAAAAGGAATAAAGTTTTTAGGTGAAAAAACTTTAAAAACTTATTTTCCTGAAATAGAGGAGAACACGATTACTTTAACAGATATAAGAAATAAAGCTAATATTTTAGTTAAAGAAGAAAAAATAAAAAATAGAGGTTTAAGTAACTTAGTTGATGGTATTTCTGCTGATGGTAGAAAGGGGGAAACCTTTTTCGAAATCAACGAAAGACTAGTAAACTTAAAAGAAGTTTTCTTAAACAAAGAAGCAAAAGAAGATATTTTATCTTTAATTGACGAAAACCTTGACCCGGAAGGAAGAAATTACGAAAATATAGTGACAATGATGTCAGAAGATGGTATATTTAACGTACTTCCTAAGAAAGATGATGGGTGGACAGAATTTTACAAACCATTTATAAGACTAACAAAAAAAGAAATAAAAAATTATGAAAGAAAAAGCTAATTGGAAATTTGAAGACAAAAAATCAGTAGTTAAATGTGAATTCCTACTGACCCTAGATAATAACATAGTATGTCAAAGATACTTTAATGTAAGGAACTACAACCCTAAAGCATCAAAGTCCTTAGACCTATACTACGCCATTTCAGATATCGCCAATGAATTAGAAGAAAGTTTAAAAATTAAGACATTTAATTATATGTACGACAAATATAATCAGTACTCTGGGAAGGTAAATTTGTCAGACCAAGACCTAGAAAGGAATAATGATGAGGTGTTTCATTTGTATGTAAAACAAAATACAGATATCCTAATACACAAAATTATTCCGTCTAATGTTTACCCTGGAAGAATAAGATATACAGTAGACATCCGACCACTAGTTCCACAGTTCCTAAGTGAGCTAACTGACACGTTGTCAAGAAAAAAATTAGTTAAAGAATATCTGAATTTAGAACTCTAAAAGATATTTATAATAGCCTAAAAAATTATAAAAATGAATAGTAGTAACAACTTCGGTTACCTGGGGTATAATTTTCAAATTAAACTCCTTAACCAAATTATAACAGACAAAAAATATTGTCAAAACATCATTGATGTGATTGATGCAAAATACTTTGATAACCAGTATTTTAAATTAATTGCTCAAATGACCAAAGAATACCATGAAAAATATCAGACAACCCCAACATTCGAAACACTAACCCAACTAACTAAAATAGAAGTTGATAGTGAAATGGCAAAAAAGACCATTTTTGATATGATTACTGAGGTTCAAAACGCAAGTTTAGAAGATTATTTGTGGGTACAAGAAAAAGGATTAAAATTCTGTAAACAACAAGAATTAAAAAAAGCTATAGGTAAAGTCAATAAGATTTTAGAACAAGGTGATTTTGAATCTTACGATAAATGTGAAGAATATATACGAGAAGCTATTAGAGTTGGAGAAAATACTGATAGTTGTTTAGATGTATTTGATGACATAGCAGAAGCTTTAGAGGAGGATTACAGGAACCCGATACCGACAGGAATTAATGGGATAGATAATCTTCTAGATGGTGGGTTAGCTAAAGGTGAAATTGGTGTATTTTTAGCACCAACTGGTGTAGGTAAAACAACAGTACTAACTAAATTAGCTAATACAGCTTATAATCTAGGATTTAACGTATTACAAATTTTCTTTGAGGATAATCCAAAAGTAATACAAAGAAAACATATTACTTGTTGGACAGGTATATCACAAAGAGAACAAGTAGAGAGAAGAGAAGAGGTTTTAGAAAAAATAGTACCTTATAGAGATAGAGGTAAATTAATATTAGAAAAATTACCATCTGACCGTATAACTATTAATGTTATAAAAAATAAGATTAGAAAATTACAAGCTGAAGGAAACAAGTTTGATATGATATTATTAGATTATATAGATTGTGTGGTGCCAGATAGAGGATTTTCTGATGAATGGAAAGGTGAGGGTCTTGTGATGAGACAATTTGAAACCATGTGTAACGAGTTTGATTTAGTTGGTTGGACAGCGGCACAAGGTAATAGAACTTCTATAAGTTCAGAAGTTGTAACTACAGACATGATGGGTGGCTCCATTAAAAAAGCACAAGTAGGTCACGTAATAATATCAATAGCCAAAACCTTACAACAAAAAGATTTGGGGTTGGCGACAATAGCTATGGTTAAATCTAGAGTAGGGAAAGATGGTGTTGTTTTTGAAAATTGTAAATTCGATAACGAAACACTGGTGATTGATACTGAACAATCACAAACACTACTAGATTTAGAACATAGTAGAGAAGAAAGAAATAGAGATAGAGTAAGAGCAGCAATGGACCGAAGAAATCAACAAATAAATCAACAATAAAACAAAAAGTTAAAATATGGAAGTATCAAACAAAATATTATCAGACATTACAGTATACATGAAGTATGCTAAATACCTACCTGAGTTAAATAGAAGAGAAACATGGGAAGAATTGGTGACAAGAAATAAAGAAATGCACATCAAAAAATACCCACAACTAAAAGAAGAAATAGAACAAAAGTATAAATTGGTGTATGATAAAAAAGTACTACCATCTATGAGGAGTATGCAGTTCGGAGGAAAACCAATCGAAATTTCACCAAATAGAATCTATAACTGTGCATATCTACCTATAGAACACATTGATTCGTTCAGTGAAACAATGTTTCTTTTATTAGGAGGAACAGGTGTTGGATATTCTGTACAAAGACATCACGTAGCTAAATTACCAGTAATACAAAAACCATACCAAAAAAGAACAAAAAGATTTTTAATTGGGGACTCAATAGAAGGGTGGGCTGACTCTATAAAAGTTCTTATGAAAACATATATGAATGGTGGTGGTTCTAGAGTGGAATTTGACTATTCAGATATTAGACCCAAAGGGGCTAGATTAATAACGTCAGGTGGTAAAGCACCAGGACCACAACCACTAAAAGAGTGTTTAGTAAAAATAGAAGGGTTATTAAAC
>TARA_R110001583_G_scaffold195415_1_pt1 | contig 19543 bp, 18 predicted proteins | sample TARA_R110001583 | Tara Oceans TARA_R110001583 (sample SAMEA4398432) | marine metagenome | biome: Polar Biome; feature: [MES] marine water layer (ENVO:01000295) within the mesopelagic zone...; material: water (ENVO:00002006), including particulate matter (ENVO:01000060) such... | reverse complement strand
TTGATGGGGTGAAGGTGCCCCATCAACCATTAAATCCGTATACCCGAGTTGCCGTTCAGGATCGGAAGTTGTCAGCCGTTTTAAAACCGTCCGTGGAAATGGGGTAGAACCCCTCTGACCTTTCGCGTCTAAGATTCTGATATCAATCAGAGAGATTGGATTTGTTATACAAACCTAGCGGTCCCAAAATATCGTCATTGTGCTCACCCAAATCAGGTATACTACCAACCACCTGCTTAGTGAGACTAAACTTAGGTGCGGGTGCAGGCTGCAGCACTCCGTCAATACGAATGAAGCTTTCACGCGCCTGATTATGAGGATGATTTGCAGCCTCAGAAAAATTCAAAATCGGAGCGAAACAAGCGTCTGTTCCCTCCAAAAGCGAACAACATTCAGCCTGCGTACGGGAGCCAAAAAACGCTGACATCTTCGTCTTCGCTATCTGCCAGCAACTCTTATCGTATTGGTCTACAAAGTCTGGATCATCGCTAAAACCACAAATAGAAACTAGCTTTTGGTAAAAATTAGGCTCTAATGCTTGAACGGTAACAAAGCGATCATCGGCACACCGATAAGTGCTGCACCACGGAGCCGCACCACTGAAAAAGTCATTACGGTCGCCATCACTAATGACTCCTTGTTCCCTCAAACTGGCCAGAAGCATCATGTTATAAATTACACCATCAGAAATAGCCGCATCAATCACTTGACCTTGGCCAGTTTTATTGACATGAAACAGTGCAGATAGGATACCGAGCGCCAAAGACATGCTCCCTCCCCCCACATCACCCTGCAAAGTTGGCGTCGGGAACGGAATATCCCCTGGCAAACCGCCGTAAAAAAGAGCTCCTGTGATGGCAGAAAAGTTCAGGTCATGACCGGCCGAAGGCGCTAGCGGTCCCGTCTGTCCCCATCCAGTCATCCGACCGTAGATTAGTTTTGGATTTTTTTCGAGGCATACCTCTGGTCCAATCCCCAATCTCTCCATAACGCCAGGGCGGAAACCCTCCACGAGCACATCAGCCTTTGCAACTAAACTCAAAGCAGCCTCAACATCACTACATTTGCTGAGGTTTAGTGTGATTGACTTCTTACCTCGTTTAAAAAATGCAGCCTTTCCCATCAAAGTGGGATCAACTGTTGCAGCGTTTGAATTCATCACTTTGCGTTCAATTAGCACAACTTGGGCTCCCAAGTCAGCTAACAGCATACCCACTATCGGCGCTGGACCAATCCCTGCAAACTCTACAACTTTGACTCCCTCAAGAGGCCCCATAAAAACTCCTAATATTCCGAGATGCTTTCGATCGAAATGGCATTTAATTCAGCAGTATTACTTTACTCTCGCGGCCCAAAATACTAACCAAAAATAAACAACCTTCCCCCCCTCGAAAGGGCGGGACAGGGAGGGAAGGTTAATTTATCAGTTTTAGACTATGCGCCCTTTTTAAGGCTTGAGTTCGGCTGGAAACGCCCAATTTACTGTATAGGTTTTTTAGGTGCCATTTGACAGTACCCTCGGATATTCCTAATAGGTTCGCAACTTCCTTATTAAATAGACCATCCCCAATTAGTTCCAGAATCTCACGCTCCCTTTCAGTAACCTCTGATGCACTCAAGAGTTCGAGATCAGAAATGTCAGATGGTAACGAGTCAGATTCAAGGTCTTTTTCAAAATTGCCTAACAATTTTGGTGCAGGTTCCATATTGTTTACTAAGCCTTCAATATAAGGCATCAACCGCATTTCGTGTGCGTCTAAACTTGAAGCAATATTTTTTAGAAGACACTGCCCACCTTGAAGTTCATCTGCAAAGGTTCTAAACATGCCTTGCGCTTGACCTAGTGCGAGTGCTGGAATTAAGCTTTTCTTAGCCGCCTTGGTTTGGCCAATTTTCCACTCTCCAAGCGCAGCCAGCATTCTGAATTTAGCACTACGATAAAACGCACCCTGACGGTCTAGAACAGTAATACGCTCATGCAACTCCTTTATAAAACCCTTGGATGGTTGATTAAGGAGTTCAATTCGTGCCTTCGATATTAGCCAATCATCATGTAGGAGTTCTTTAGCAATAACATCCGGATTCACGGTCTCAAGATACTGTTCAAAACGCCCTAGCTCTCTCGTTGCTGATACCCCATCACCCTCCCAAATATCAGACTGAATACGCTCTGCATAGCAGTGGCCCTCCAGTCGGACCCACCCTCTTTTCATGGCAACCTTTTCGAGCTTATCCAGTAATATCCAAGATTCTGCTTTTTCTCCGCGCAGCTTACTTATTCGAGCAAGAAGCGAATAAATGGTTTGTGCTGTTATCAATAGGCAGGCGTCCAAAGAGCCCGTCATTGCAGATGCCAATAATTCCTCCGCCTCCTCTATTTTGTTACGCTCATAGCAAAGCTCGGCCAAGCTCGCGATGGCTGTCACAGAAGCCATCGAACGCCGACCGGCGATTTTTTCAGAAATCGCTAAAGACTCTCCCAGCAATGCTTTAGCTCTATCTAAGCGTCCACGCCAGAACCAGGCCAAGCCTTCAAAACTTTTTCGGTATCCCTCACCGAAGTGAAGCTTATTGGTCATTCGAGCTGCTTGCCGCTGTACCTCAACTATCTCATCAAAACGCATTTGATGGAGATAAATATAGCCTAGGACATTGAAGACCACTTCGTACTCAAATCTATTGAGCTCACTAGGCGCTTCCATCCATGGCTCCGCAGAGCGCCTAGCGTCTTCCAATCGGTCCTCAAGTAGTGCAAGTAGCAATGACGTTGTCTGTATTTGTTTTTGCAAATCCTCTCTTCTTTCCATCAAATCAACATCATCACTTTTCTGCAAGTCAGACTCTATCTCATGAAGCAAGCCATGAATGGGAGGAAGCTCCATCATTAGCATCTGAGCCCGGACGATTGCCAAGCGTATGTCAATATTCTTGCTCAACTCATGCTCTGGTATTTGCTTTCCCCAATTGACCAGTGTGGCCGTTCGGCTTTTTTCTAGCATTTCCGATGCACAGCGTTCGATGAACGTTTTAGCAAGATCTGAATAACCAATGGCTAAAGCGTGACTCACTGCTTCAGACCACAACTCATGAGCGACGAACCAGTTGCAAGCAAGACGATGAAGGGCTAACACCTCCTTTTTACCTAACTGACCCAAACGTTCTCGAAGAAAATCAGAAAATAACCGATGAAACCGGAACCACCCATTATTGTCATCAAGCGAAAATATAAACAAATTCAACCGAGACAATTTCTCTAAAAAGGCATTCCCATCGCTTACCCCACCAACCACCTCGCATAGCGATACGTTGAAGCGCTCTAAAATTGAGCAGCGTACAAGGGCTTCCTCACAATCTGAAGGTAATAGTTCCACTAATACCTCATGGAGGTAGTTTTTAAGATCCTTCGATCCGCTTGCAAATTCATTAAGGAATTGTTTTGGTTCTTTGCGAAGCCTTGGTGACAAAGCCGCCATTTTCACGCCGGCAACCCATCCCTCGCTAACCTCGTAAAGCAATCTCGCGACGTTCTTAGGTAGATCCAACTCAACAACTTCGTTTAGAAACATCTCAAGCTCACTAAAATCCATTCGAAGATCAGAGACACCCAAGATTAACAATTGGTTTTCCAACTTCAGCTTAGATAGCCGTATGGGAATTTCGGATCTGGTTGCAATGATAATATGGAGATTTTCGGGTCGATTCTGTATCAGACGCAACATTAGCGAGTGAATTTCAGGATTAGTAATGCAGTGGTAGTCGTCTAATGTAAGTAGGATTTCCTCTCGAGAGGCCTCTAACTCGGCGAGCAAAATCGATTCAACAACTTCAATCGATGAAGATAGTTCAGAGTTAATCGCTAAAATAGATTCATTGCAGAAATTCGACTTCGTTATTGACAGTGAGGCGATGAGATATGATAAGAATCGTTTTTCTGAGTTGTCTTCTTCTGAGAGACTTAACCAAGCTATAAGCTTATCTTCACCTCGATACATGTCCGCCCATTGGCCAACGATTGTAGTCTTTCCATACCCTGCAGGCGCCTGGACTAGTGTCAAAGCATGCTTCATGATTGCCGGGGCAAGACTCTCCAGCCGTTTTCGGGAAAAGAGAGGCTGAGACCTCCTTGGCGGTGAAAGTTTGGTCGGAATCAACGGCAGGCGCCAATTCGAACTCAGATGATGTCGCATGCCTATTAGATCTTGTTTTTGCCTCATTCCAGCCCACCAAATATAGCGCCTATTAAATTTACACGCTTATTATCGATTAAGCGCAAAATTGCCATGCCAATGATACAATCGTGTCCAGTAGTTTTATTCCACCGGAAGGGCTTGGCCAGTTTTTCGTTGTGAACCTTAATACACTTCTTAATCCCTGACTTCGATTCACCAACGCTAATTGAATTTCCTCGATAAAGTGCGCGCCGTTCCAGTTGACCAAACCACTTCTCAACCTCATTCAACCACGACGCGCTGGTTGGGGTGAAATGCACCTTGAACCTAGGATTCTTGGCGAGCCAGGCTTTGACCTCCAAGGTGTTGTGAGAAGAGTTGCTATCTAAGATGATACACAGCTGCAGATCCTGCGGAGCTTCCCAATCAATCTGTCTTAAAACATCTATAAATTCCAAGGCGTGATGACTCTGGGCGACACGGCCAATAACTTCGCCCGTCAAAATGTTGAAGTCCGCGTAAAGGCTTGTCGTGCTATGTTGCTTGTAATCGTACGGATGACGCTCAACTTGGCCTGGCTTGAGCTGTAGATTTGGGTGTGTTCGATCGAACGTCTGAATTTGGGTCTTTTCATCAACAATGAGGACCAGCGCATTGTCCGTCGGATTCAGATAAAGGCCGACAATGTCGCAAACTTTCTCGAGAAAATACGGATTATTCGTGATTTTAACGTAGTGAGCCGTTGCGGCTTCAAATTTACCGCATTCTTCAGCTAATGCACTTGCCAACACGCGCCCCCGGCATGTTCGTATGAGGCTGATACTCCAGTGCAAGGCTTGTATCGGACCCTGATGAACCGTGTGCTCATAAATTTTGACGTCTCCACGGTTCAGTTTTCGGTGCTGGCTCAGGCGCGGTGAATCATAAAACCCTTTAAAATCTCGCACACGGTAGCGCTTGCGCCACTTGAATACCATTTGAGTGTTAACCTGAAGCAAGCTGGATATCCCTGGGACCGTCTCGCATGCATTCCCTATGAAATGAAGACTGACACGATGAACTAGGCGTTTGATCAAAGTGCTGGCTCGGCACCTGCCATGGAGTTTCAATTGATCGTTTAGGGTCAGATTAAATGGAGCTATCGGCATGGGCACAATTGAATACTTCTCTTACTGACAGAAAAACTTCAATCATAGATGATATTAATCAGACGGCGCACTAAATCACCCTTTAGGGTTGAGGAACGACAATACAAAATTTTCAGTCTCAAATAATCCAATTGATCCATTGAGTCAACAGGTCGAAAAGCTTGAGTTGCCATGGCGGGACACTCTATATGCGCCCCGACATGGCCCATGCTAACCTTGTACTATTTAGAAAAAATATTTACTACAGCTGTAGCTTCCTCAACTCCGTAAATGCCGCCGCCATTTTCTTGAATGGCGATTTGAGCATTTTCGACTTGCCTTTTTCCAGCTTCGCCTCTCAATTGAGTCACTAGCTCATAAACTTGCCCTATTCCGGTTGCGCCAATCGGGTGCCCTTTGGATTCCAGACCGCCCGATGGATTGATGGGAATTCGGCCTCCTACAGTGAACTCGCCAGCTTCAGCAGCCCACCCAGCCCCACCATATGGCGCTAGCTGAAGATTCTCTGCCTGTATTATTTCCCCCATCGCAGTCGCATCGTGAACCTCGGCTACGTCAATATCGGTTGGAGCAACGCCAGACTTTTCATAAGCATCTTTAGCAGCTAAAGCAGTTAGGTGATTTTCAAAATCATCGAAACTTCGATCTGAGCTCGATCGCACAACACTGGCAAGCAGCCTAATGGCTCTTGAGCTGTCTCCCTTAAGCCTCTTTAGCCCCGCAGCGCTACACAAAACCGCAGCCGCCGCGCCATCCGAAATAGGAGCGCACATCGGCAATGTAAGTGGGTAAGTAATAGGCGGTGCGGCCAAAACCTCCTCGATAGTATACGCAACCTGATACTGCGAGAGAGGATTATGAACAGAGTGTCGATGGTTTTTTGCGGATACGGCAGCGATTTGTCTTTGGGTCGTTCCGAATGTTTTCATATGGAACCGGGAGAACGCTGCATACACATCCATAAACATGGAATATGGTCTAGGGGACTGAGAGCCCTCCGGGCATTCGACTCCCTCCCCCATCTTTAAGAGGATGTCCCGGTTATCACTCACGGTTTCAACATCCCAAGCAGAGTCAAACGCCGAAAACATTTTTGCCTTATCAGGGCTGTTCATTTTCTCTACGCCCACAGCAATTGCGATGTCACAAGACCCGCTCCTAATAGCGTTCTCTGCCAAATGAAGGGCTGTGCTAGCAGATGCGCAAGCCCCCTCAAGGTTAAAGATAGGAATGCCCTCAAATCCCATCGACCGCAAAGCAACGTGACCAGGAATCATATGTTGATCATGCATTAAACCGATAACGCAAGAGGCGAAAAATGCTTGCTTTACATCAGCCTTGCTAGCTCCAGCATCAGTAAGCGCCTGCTCGATAGCCTCTCTCGCCAGTTCCTTATAACTATGATCAAAATGACGACCAAATTTTGTCATACCAACGCCGGCGACAAAAATATCTTTCATTATATTTCTCCGAGATTAGAACTTTTAAATCACAAATTTGACATTTATTGTCACTATGATTTATGACTTTTTTACCTTGCTATTACGAAATTTTCCGTTCACCTTTCCAGTATTTTTCACGCACTTTCCTGCGTAAAACCTTACCAACCACACTAGTAGGAAGCTGATCGACAATCATTAGAGATTTTGGCGCTTTGTATCCGCCGATCAGACCTTTAACATGCGCAACTAATTCATCTTCGCCTACATCACAACCTTCGCGTAAAGTAACCTCAGCATGAACCGCCTCGCCCCACTCTTCATGCGGGATACCAACAACTGCCGACATTAAAACTGAAGGGTGGCTATTAAGTGCCGCTTCGACTTCATTAGCATAAACGTTAAAGCCACCTGAAATAATCATATCTTTTTTCCGGTCAACCAAGTAAATAAATCCTTCATCATCCATATAACCAAGGTCGCCCGACTTCCAAAATCCGTCCTTAAACTCAGCCCCAGTTTGCTCAGGAGCATTTAAATATCCGAGACATATACTTCGGGAACGTACCCAAATCTCACCGGTTTCTCCCTTCTGGACCTTCTCACCTTTTTCGTTCACGATTATGCATTCAACGCCAGGGGTCGGCTGCCCAGCTGAACTAAGCCTAACCTCATCTTCTTCTCTATTAATCAAATGCTGACTCGTCCCCATGTTCGACGCAAAACCAAAATGTTCGGTAGAGCCATAACACTGAACAAAAATATTCCCAAGTTTTTCTTGCAACTTTTTAAGCTTTCCGGGACTCATAGGCGCAGCGCCATAGATCACGAACCTCAGAGAACTCAAATCTGAATCGATCTCAAGCATACGATAAAGTATCGTGGGAACAAGAAACGTGAGCGTCGCTTTTTCTTTTTCAATGTTTTTGCAGTATAGATTCAAGTCAGGTTCATTTTGTGTAATGGTGCAACCACCAGAATACAACGTTGGCAAAAATAACATACCACTTCCGTGACTTATTGGTGCAATATGAATGCATCTGGGATTTCTGATCCATGCATCCTTATCTTGCAAGGCAAATGCCGTGTCACGGCAGCTAAGCCAGTTATCAATGCTGTACATTGCTGGTTTACCCTTACCTGTTGTACCTCCTGTAAACCGAATTATTGCGCAATGTTCTCTGTCATCAACGACTATATCTGGATTATGATCCGACGCCTTGTTGACCAAATCCCAGAAATAGAAAACACCATCAAGACTTTCTTTAGGCTCATCCATTACAATCACAGTAACGTCTCTATCCCGTAGCATCTTGTAATGAGAGTCGAGGAGCTCATTTTCAATAAATGCCACTTTGGCACCAGAAGCTTCAACTTGCCAAGTATGTTCTTCCAAGGAATCTCTAAAGTTTGTAAAAGCTCCGGTCACACAACCTTTAAAAATAGTAGGAGCATGAAGTAACGAAAGATTGTCGTTATTCAAAATATTAACAAACCTATCACCAGCACCGAGCCCTAAAGACGTCATCATGTTTACAATTCTGTTAGTCAGTGCATGAAACTCTGCGAAGCTGTAGCGCCTATTACGCTCAATATTTACAATAGCTTCACATTCACCATATCGATTTGCCAAATTTTCCATGTGATTACTGAAATTAATTTTCATAAATTCCTCGCTTGTTAGGACTTATTTTTATATAAGCTATGGTCTCAGGTCATTATTTAATCGAAAACAGTAAAATAACTATTTTTCAACTAAAATTGAGCGAAACTCTATAGCGTCAGAAGACTCGTTTTTCTGAATCTTTACTTCTCCCGAATTGACCAGAAAAATTAAGTGCGCAAATGTTTCCTCAAGTGCGAGGCAGCGACCGAAGCCTTTCACCGCGCCCCAACCTACAAAAGATAACAATTCATCTGTAGTTAACCATTGATCAAGCTTTCGAATTAACGTTCTTAACAGGTTGTGATGATGCTCTAAAATCTCGTCAACCCTAGCTATTGCATTGAAAAATATCCTTTCATGCGCTGGTAAAACTAAATAATCTGGGTTAACCCATGACTTTAGATCAGTTAAGCTTTCGAGCCAATTTTTGATAGGATTGTCATTTAAGCTTATTATATCCGTACCTACATGAGGCGTTATGCCTGGAAGCACTTGGTCCCCAGAGATAAATATTCCTAGCTTGTCGTTTTTAAGACATATATGCTCAACGGAATGACCAGATCCGGACCAAATATCCCAATCATTTTCTCCTATAATTATAGATTCGCCTTTTTCAATTATTTTTACTTTCTCTGGGAGAGGACCATAAAGGTTATCCATTACTCTTGCGTATTTCTTTAACTCAGGTATTTCTGTATTCGAAACCCCCAAAGTTCTATAGAAAAAGTCATCCTTTTCATGGTCACTGGATAACCTGCTAAACTCGTCACGCCTGGCTTTGGAAATTTCATTCTCGGAGGCATAGACTGGTACTTGGAAATGTTGCTGAATCCAGCCGGAGAGGCCAATATGGTCAGGATGACAGTGTGTAACCAACAATCCAGTGAGCTTTTTTGGCTCAGGTAGTTTTTGTACTATTTCTTCCCAAATTTCCCGATTAGCATCCGAACTTGGGCCACTATCAATGGCAAACCAACCGCCTTTATCTTTAATCAGATAGATATTTATATGATCAAGCTTTGAGGGAATTGTAAGCCTCGTCCAGAGCAGACCAGCACTGATAGAAACCAGCTCTCCAAATTTAGGAGGAGCTATATTTATTATGTTTCCCTGAGCAACGCTTCTATTGGTGGTATGCACAATTTATCCCTCAACGAACTGTTAAATTTTATTTAATTAATTTAAAAAGAGCCCCCCATTTTGGAGGGCTAAAGGGACACATCCTTTTACCGCTATTTCGCCTGCATAACTGTTGCAGCATCAAGACGGATATAGCGACCATTCATATATCCGTTTTCAACTAGAAATACGCATGCTGAAGCAAACTCATCAACATTACCCATCCGTTTGGGTGCTTCGCACATTTCGATCAAGGCATTTTTCACCTTTGAATCCAGCGCATCTACCATCGGAGTTGCGAATAACCCTGGGGCAATTGAATTGACGCGAACACCGATTGAACCTAGTTCACGTGCTGCTGGAATATTGATTCCGTTAACCCCGGACTTGGAAGCGCCATAAGCGCACTGTCCAAGCTGTCCCTCCCAAGCAGCGCCCGATGAAACGTTAATAATGACGCCCCGTTCACCATTTTGATCCGGTTCATTCAGTGCCATCTTTTCTGCACACTTAGCCATTACTGTATATAGGCCCACTAGATTGACGTTTATTACATTTCTAAAATTATTGATCGAGCCCGCAATTCCATTTTTATCGAGAATCTTTTTTGGGGCTACAATCCCCGCCGCATTTATGTCCACATGGATTGCGCCAAATTTTTGGATCGTTGCGCTAATCGCGGCATCCACATCGTTCTCTTCGGTGACATCAGTGGCTATAAAAATCGCGTTTTCATCACCTAGCTCTTCTACAGCACTCAGTCCGGCTTCTCGGTTCATATCTAGTAAAGCGACCTTTGCCTTTTTCTTTTTCACAAGATAGCGCGCAGTTGCTAGCCCTAGACCAGATGCACCTCCGCTAATCACAACTACTTTATTTTCCAAATTCATGATCTACTCCTGTTTGAATATTTGAGACCTAAATGTGACTTAGTAACCTTTGAATTGAGGCCTTCGCTTTTCACTAAATGCATTAAGGCCTTCCATAGCGTCATATGAACGCATGTGGCGTCGGAAGAGTACCTGTTCATGCTCCAAGGCATCGCGAAGAGCCTTGCTGCCTGTTTCATTCGCCACAGTTTTCATACGTTGAAGCGCAATTGGGCTTTTCTCTGCGATTAACTCTGCAATCCTTTGTGTTTCAGCTCGCAGGGAATTAAGATCCACCACTTGATTCACAAATCCGTAAATTTTCATTTCTTCTGCAGAAAGCGTGCTACCGGTGAAAAGCAGAAATTTCGCTACGTTAAGAGGAATGATTCTTGGTAAAACTGCTGCGCCGCCAGCTCCAGGGTATACGCCGTAGTTGGCGTGCGCGTCTCCGATTCTTGCGCTATCAGCCGCAACCACGATGTCCGCACACATGGCGGTTTCAAGGCCTCCAGCCATCGTGATGCCGTTCAAGGCCGCGATTACCGGCTTAGGGAAGTCACGAAGTACATTCAAAACGCGCCCAGTCAATCGATCGATAAAATCCGCTTCTCCGGGTTGTAAGCGAGCAGAATTAAGGATCTCTTTCAGATCTGCTCCGGCGCAAAAGGCTCTCCCCTTTCCAGTCAAAACAATGACTTTTACGGCATCATCATTAGCGATCCTGGGCAAAATCTCTTCAAACTCATCCAGCATCTGCAGATTGATCGCATTCATTTCATTCGGGCGGTTTAGATTAATCCACCCAACGGGTCCAGATTGCTCATAAAGTAAGGCACTGTTCGTCATTTGATTACCTCGCCAAGTCATCTTGTTTTGGTGGCTTTTTAACTGAAGGCCGGTACACCAGTTAGTGATCGGGCGATTAACAGCTTTTGGATTTCAGTCGTTCCATCTGGAATAGGGCCAATTATTGCCTCCCTCGCTAGTCGCTCTACGATGAACTCTTTAGTAACACCATTACCGCCGTGGATCTGAACCGCATCTCGACAGGCTTTTACCGCGATTTCTGTGCTAAACCACTTTGCCATCGCACACTCCTTGTCACACCGCAAACCTTGATCAATCATTTCTGCTGCCCTGAGCGTAAGTAATCGAGCGGCATCAATCTGCGTAGCCATGTTGGCAATTTTCTCTGCAATCAGCTGATGACCTGCAATCAATTTCCCATGTTGAGATCGGGTTTGACTGTATTTAATTGACTCTTCCATCGCCCGTCTTGCAATCGAATAGCCCCACGCGGCCATGTGACACCGGGCACGCTCAAAGGTTACTAGCGTGTTCTTTAATCCCTGCCCGATCTCCCCGACAGTGTTCTCGACGGGTACGCGTACATCCGCGAGGAAAATTTGAGAGGTTGATTGTCCGTTCAACGCCATTTTAGGAATGCCACGCACTTCGAGGCCCGGTGTATCTGCCTCGATAAGGATGTGTGTCAATTCGCCTTCGCCGGTCTTACAGGTGCATACGAAGATATCCATATGCTCTCCATTGGAAATCCACGTTTTCTCTCCATTAATGACCCAATAATCCCCATCACGGACTGCACGCGTCTTTGCAGCAGCAACGTCCGAACCGACGTCAGGCTCAGATATCCCCATGCTTATGAAAACTTCACCAGAGAGCAGTCCAGGGACATATTTTTCCTTCACGGAATCAGAAGCATTTCTGATTAACATGTCTGCGCCGGAAACATTGATAAGGATTGGTAGCGCCAGATCGATTGCACTGACACCAACCTCCTCCCACAAGCGCAAATGTGTGACCCAATCCATCTCTAAGCCCCCCCACTGTTCTGGGAACGGCGCTCTGATCAGACCATATTCTGTCAACGTTTTGATGAAGCCCTTCATCATCTCTTTGGGAATAAACTTTTCACCGTGGGCTCTCAATTTTGGCTCAATCTCAGCGTCGAGAACCTTCCTCAAGCCGTCCGTGGCCATTCTTTGTTCTTCTGTCATCTGCATGGTCATAAAATCGCCTTTCTAACTAAGGGAGAGCTATCGTTGGCAGCTCGGGTTTGTTGGATATTTCTAACCGTATCTCAATCGTTTTGGCTTCACCCCCCTCAAAAGCGGGGGTAGGGCCAATGATCAATTTTCTAGATACTTAGTTTTCTAAGAGGCCTGTTATCAACAACGGTCGATTAGCCAGCTCGTGGGCGTTCCCAGGACATCCGGGGGTGCAGTAACTCTGCTACGGCAAGACAAAACTAGCAGAGGGCGCGGGAATTCCAGGCCTTATCAGCTTTGACAATCCCAATTGCTAGATAGCGTCATTTTTTGGTAGGCGTTTCTGGAACATATGAAACGACCGGAAGGGGCGGTCCCTGGCTTGGCCAGTGCAGGTATTCAGATGGTCACTAACCGTCAAACCATCGCGTTTATCGGCAGATCAGTGTCTTACACCTCAATTTTCATAACTTGCTTTTTGGCGGCCCTGGACTTGGCTATTATCAGGCTGGGAAGAGATCATCCGAGAAATTTTCCAGTGCCCTGCTGATCAACCTCGTTTTCGCCACAGGATTATTCGGTATTGGTCTCTCCTACCCGTTCTTCAGCTGGTATGTTCTGACGGTGACGGACCTCACTGCGGTAATCCCGGTACTCAGCAATGCTCTAACCCACCTGCTAGCCTTCTGTCCGACTATCATGGCACGGCTAATATTCTTTCTTGGCCAGACCGTGCCATTGCTACTTAACGCGGCAGACCAGAATACGAGAAAAAGCGAAGCCGCCGGTAGTGCTACAGCCTTGAGCACAATCGGCAATGTTGTTGGCTGCCTGCTGACGTCTTCGGTGCTGATGTACTTTCTTGGTGTGGGCTACTCCATCTTCTTTAATTGCGCAATTCTGGCCATCTGCGCTCTGTTGGTGATCAGTCCCGATCGATCTCCCATGAATTCCGCCCTGATTGGCGTTGCTGCTGAGGTGAATCACAAGAAGGTTTATCGGCTTTACCGGGAGGCAGGCCTGGCCGTCCGAAAACGCAAGCGCCGTAAAGGTGTGATGGTGGAACGACAGCCCCTGGTGTTGACCCTACCCCAGAATTTAGGTCCATTTAAAACTGGAAAATCCGGCATGATAGAGCCTTGAGCAGGAGATCATGCCATGAAGCGATCCCGTTACACCGAAGAGCAGATTGCCTTCGCCCTGAAGCAAGCCGAATTGGGTACACCGGTCCCGGAAGTTTGTCGGAAGATGGGCGTCTCCGATGCCACGTTCTACAACTGGCGCAAGAAGTACGGCGGCCTGGGGCCATCCGAGCTGAAGCGACTCAAGCAGCTGGAGGAGGAGAATCATCGCCTCAAGAAGCTGGTAGCGGACCTGAGCCTGGACAAGGCCATGCTTCAGGACGTGGTGGCAAAAAAGCTCTGAGACCGCCTCGTAAACGCCAACTGGTGGCTGACTTACAAGCACGGTACGGAGTCAGCGAGCGCCAGGCGTGTGCGGTCTTGCAGTTTTCTCGGGCGTCTTGTCGATACCAACCGGTGGCGAGGGATTCATCGGCATTGTCGATGAGGATCCGCGAGATCACTCTCACGCGGCTTCATTACGGTTACCGGCGTGTGCATGTCCAACTCCAACGAGAGGGCTGGCGTGATAACCACAAATGGGTTTACCGGCTTTATCGGGACCAGGGATTGTCGCTTCGCCTCAAGCGTCCCAGGCGCAACAAGGCAGCCAAGAACCGTCAGCCACTTCAACAAGCCAACCATCCCAATCATATCTGGGGCATGGATTTTGTCTCGGATGCGCTTTTTGATGGCCGCAGGCTACGCCTGCTGACGATCATTGATCTGTTCACCCGGGAGTGCCTTGGCATTGTGGTTGGACAGAGCCTGAAGGGCCACGATGTTCAAGAAGCCCTGACGGCGATTGCACGGTTTCGAGGTAATCCTGAAGTTCTCAAGACCGACAACGGTTCGGAGTTTGCCGGAAAGGTCATGGATCGCTGGGCCTATGAGCGAAACATCGAAATCGACTTCTCGCGACCGGGCAAGCCTACCGACAATGCGACGGTAGAATCCTTCAATGGACGACTCCGGCAGGAGTGTCTGAACGAAAACTGGTTCTTGTCACTGGCCGACGCCCGGGAGAAAATCGAAGCGTGGAGGACGTTCTATAACCAAGTCAGACCCCATTCCGCATTGGAGTGGTCCACGCCCTCGGACTACGCCAGGAAACATGCGGTTTCACGAAGAAAACAGAAGCAATTGGAGCCGGATTTTTCCAACTCTGGGTGGACCTAATACGGGGTCAGGGTCAGTGTTGCCCGATGCACCGAATCATACGTGGTCCATGGACTTCGTGATGGATTCCTTGGCCAACGGGCGCAGGATCAAATGCCTGACTATCGTGGATGACTTCACCAAGGAATGCCTCGACATTCCCGTGGCCATGGGCATCTCGGGTGAACAGGTAGCCCGTACCCTGGATGGCATTGCGGCCTTCCGAGGCTACCCGAAAGCCGTTAGAACCGACCAAGGGCCGAAATTCACTGGCAAAGCACTCGATCAATGGGCCTATCGTCATGGCGTTGAACTGAAGCTGATTCAGCCCGGAAAGCCGATGCAGAATGGTTACGTCGAGAGCTTTAACGGAAAATTCCGGGATGAGTGTCTGAATGAACACTGGTTCCGAGATCTCGCACACGCCCGGGAGAAGATCAGCAATTGGCGCTTGGACTACAGTGAGCAGCGTCCGCATTCATCCCTAGTGTATCAGACACCCCTGGAGTTTGCCTCCGCTCTCCGACTTGGCAAAACTGATTCAGCAGTAACGGACATTACTAGGAAGCAGTTGGATTAAAGACTGGGGGCAGGTCAGGCATTATCTATTCCCGCCCCCAACAAGATGCGTTCACCTCATCGCTGCCTATATTTGCTGACATCACTCTCATCACTCTACACACGCGAGGCAATTAAGGCAGGCTGTGCAAACGAGCGGAATTACCAATCGGGTGACGGCGCATACTTTTCGCCACGCTTTTGGTACTGAGATCCCGAAGTGATATCCGAACGGTTCAGGAGATCCGCGGCCACAGCGATATTCGCACGACTGAAATCTACACCCACGTTATTGGCGATCGACGAGCTGGAACAGTTAGTCCATTTGACCGTTTGCTAGGTTCTTGAAGAATGACCAAGCGCTCAACTAGGCAGACAGCCCCGAGGATTACAGGCGCCATGAATGTTCGCTTTTGTTTAAGAAACCGGGGAAGGCAGCACGGGTCGCAAAGCGAACATTCAGGTTTTGGAATAACGCCGCGCTCTACGGCAAATTTGGAGCGCAGTGGAAAATATGTCCGGCAGCAGCGCCTTCTTAGGCGATACAAAGCACTGTAGGCAAATCAAATGGCCACCCCAAAAAGGGCACCGATCCCCGCAGTCAGGGCCATTGCCAGGGCGCCCCAAAAAGTTACCCGAGAAGCAGCCACAAGAACGGGAGCGCCCCCCGTTCTTGCTGCTAGTGAGCCCAGCAACGCAAGGAACAAGAGAGAGCTGCTTGGAACAGCCCACATAAGTATGTGACTCGGCAACAACAAAACGATGAGCAGGGGAAGTGCCGCGCCAACCGAGAATGTACCTGCCGACGCAAACGCGGCCTGAATCGGGCGAGCCGTCGATACCTCTGAAATACCAAGTTCATCGCGTGCGTGAGCCCCAAGCGCATCATGCTTCATGAGCTGAATTGCTACTGTGCTTGCAAGCTCTGGATCCAACCCTCGCCTTACGTAGATCTCAGCCAATTCCGCTTGTTCTTGTTCGGGCTCCCTAACGAGCTCTCCACTCTCTCTGGCAAGATCCGCCCGCTCCGTATCAGATTGAGAGCTGACTGACACATACTCACCCGCTGCCATCGACATAGCGCCTGCAACAAGACCGGCAACACCAGCAACCAAGACAGCCTTCGAGTCCGCCCCTGCCGCCGCAACCCCAAGAACCAGACTAGCGGTAGATACAATTCCATCATTTGCGCCCAGAACCGCAGCACGGAGCCAGCCAATCCGTTCTGTCCTGTGCCTTTCAGCATGCCTCATACCAAGTTCCAATTAAAAAGGAAGAGAAAGTTACTAACGTTTGCAGCATGCGCGCCCATGAAATGGAGCCGAAGGCGCAATGTAAAGGGTGGACTTACCCGGGTCCACTAGAAACTTCTAGCCTATGATTAGAGCATAGGAGAGAGTGCCATGAGCAACCAACGTTATCCCGCGGAATTCAAGAATGACGCGGTCTGGAATAGTGTGCGTGCTAATCAGCACGCGGTGCATCGAAAGATCGACCATAAGCAGACCTGAGAACCTGATGGCGATGCTTGAAAATGAACCGGTAAACCGGTGTCAGTAACAAGGTGAACATGGGCAACCTGCATTGAAATTCGACAGTGTCGGTTAGCCTGCATGCCGTCCCGTATCGATCTATGTTCCGATGATGGCGCCACAACCTATTGCAAAACGAGCTGGATTCTTCCGCGAATCCCACTTGTCGATCGATGCTAGCGAAAAAGAACTTGTGTCGATCGATAGGCACGATACCAAACAGGAGTATCCAGCTTGAAAACAGCACCCTACCAGTAGGCCAATCGGAGATTGCCTTGTTTGACCACTCGGAGGGGGCCGTCTGCGGATGAGAGGACTTAGCTCCCTATTGACCCCTTCCATCGTAAACAGCTCAGAGACAACTTCAGGACTGATTTCAAGATTGCTGGATATTTCAAATATCATTGTAGTCAACCGTGGGAGTTAACATGGCAATCACCCATACGCATCAATCGCATCCGGACATTTCCTCGACGATTCTGTCTGGCCTCTACAGCCAGGTCGGCAGGCCATCGATGAAGTCAAGGCAACAGTTTAATACCTGAAATCACCGATGCTCGCCGGTTTGAATGCCGGGCCTAAGTGACTCTGAGCCTCAGAAACGAAACTTACAGGTGGCCGTATAATATCCAGGCGCCCACCGCAACCAGCGTAAGACCGCCGAATATTTCTGCTCGGTGCCCCATCACAGCTCCGATAGCGCGGCCCAGCATTATGCCAATAGTCACCATCAGGGTTGTTGCCAGTCCGATTAAAGCCGCAGCAATCCAGATATTGACGTTGATAAATGCCAGGCTCACGCCCACCGCCATGGCGTCAATACTGGTACTGAAAGCGGTAATGCAGGTCCGGAGCAAGGACTTTTCCGCCGGCTTTTCTACGCCGTCTTCCTCGGGTTTCATACCCTCATAAATCATATGAAGACCGAGAATCATCAGTAGCGCAAACGCGATCCAGTGATCCCACGCTTCCACATAACCAGATGCTGACTTTCCGATCAGCCATCCTACCAATGGTGTAATGGCTTCTATTGAACCGAAGATGAGACCTATCTTAAAGGCTTCTGGAAGACGAGGGCTTTTTAGCGTCGCACCTCTGCCAATTGCAGCGGCAAAGGCATCTGTGGACATGGCAAAGGCAAGTAAAAGAAGGGTAATCGGGTTCATCTAACTGGCTCCGGTCGGGCATTTCGAGTCCACGATATATCCACACGCCCGACCTTGGGCATGGATATATCGATGGTCTCGCCAACCGAGAGGTGTTCGTACCATGGCATATGGCCAATTATGTTGATACGAACTCTTCCGAACTTCGGAAGCAGGCTACTCCCCAACGAAGCGCTAATATAGCAATCATCCATAGGGATCGCAAACTGCCCTGCCTTCATTGCAGGCTCAGCAAGTTTCCGGTGCGAAAGCGTGGTGTTCGGTGCATTGGTGTAATTCGACCGTTACATGCACCAGGGATCGACACTGGGCCTGAATGCGATCCTTGTAGACCGAAGGCGATTCGGGCTGGTGCGAAACCACCGAAACAATAGCAGCATGAATGTTGGGACCAATCGACCAGACGTGCAGGTCACCGACTTTTGCATCGTTATTTTCGACGGCCTGTTTGACAGTTTTTTCCAGGTCTTGATGCTGTTCGTCAAGGAGCACTTTCGAAGTGTCTTTCAACAGATGCCAGGACCAACGGGTGACCAGAATGGCACCGATGATACCCATCATAGGGTCCATCCAATTCCAACCAGCATATTTTCCGGCTAACAGTGCCACAATGGCCAGAACCGATGTCAGAGCATCCGCAAGCACATGAAAGTAGGCGGCACGGCGGTTATGATCATGGTGAGAATGGTCGTGGTGATGCCCGTGATCATGGCCGTGACTGTGTCCATGGTCATGCTCTGCACCCCCCAATATCCAGGCCGATACGCCGTTGACCACCAGGCCGATGATGGAAACAAAAATCGCACCGTCAAAGGAAATGGGGACTGGCTGTATAAACCGTCCCACGCTCTCGATGACCATGTAGAGGGCGAAGGCTGCCAGTAGAATCGCGCCGGTAAAACCACCAAGCGCATTAACTTTACCCGTACCAAAAGAGAACCGTGCGCTGCCTGCATTCTTCCTGGCGTAGGCATAGGCGAATGCAGCAATACCAAGCGCTACTGCGTGCGACCCCATGTGAAGCCCGTCTGCCAACAATGCCATTGAGCCATAAATTATGCCGGCCAGAATTTCCCACACCATCATCGCAAGCGTGAGGCCTACGACAACAAGTGTGCGGGCCTCACCGGAGCGTCTTTTGTCCTGACCAAAAATGTGGTCGTGTTGCCAATGGTCAAGTCGTTCGTGGTGCATGGCAGTGTTCCTGGCGAGCGTGGAATGGCGGTCGGGAAAGCCGAGGCAGTCTTTTGATCTATACCTAAAGGGATATCAAACGGACGCTATGGTAACAAAATAATGGGCACCGCCCGGGTGATCCCACCAAACGACTGTGAAATCAAATCATATTGGAAAGCGGACTTTTTTTGCCACTCGACGCCTTGCTGGCCATGCCTAATTTGTTAGCAAGACCGGCCATCCCACCAATCCAACTGCGCCAAAAACGCGGCGAAAACATCACAAACACACTGAGCAATTCCAACCTCCCCAGCAACATAGCAATTATCTAAAGACGCAGTACGAATGTTCGCTTTTGTTTTAGCGACTGGAGGAACCTGATCTAAACCCGAGGGTAATCATCGACTGGA
>TARA_R110001583_G_scaffold74068_3_pt1 | contig 19545 bp, 17 predicted proteins | sample TARA_R110001583 | Tara Oceans TARA_R110001583 (sample SAMEA4398432) | marine metagenome | biome: Polar Biome; feature: [MES] marine water layer (ENVO:01000295) within the mesopelagic zone...; material: water (ENVO:00002006), including particulate matter (ENVO:01000060) such as...... | reverse complement strand
TTCTTTCTTGTTATATCAACAATTTACTGAGAATCAAACTTAAGAAGTGTATAAAACATAGCTATATAGGCTTTTCGAAAGGCTTATGCTTATTTGCAAAGTCCGCCAAATTTTTAATTTGGCTTTAAAAAAGAGAAAGTTAAAAACAAAATATAAAAATTCGGCTCTGTGTTAATCCGAAAAGTTAGTGCCTTTTTGCACGCTACGTTTCATACACAAACCGTTCTCCCACAAGTAAAAGCTCTAATCTTTTGCCAAACCGAGTAAAAATATAAGTACGTCAGCAATAAAATTGTGTTAATTTCCTACTTATTAGTAACTTACAATTCTATGCCTGATAAAATACATCTTGAAAATATCTTGTTTTTAGATATAGAAACCGTACCTGAAAAAAGCTCATTTGACCAGTTAGATGAAACCACACAAGAATTGTGGGCACACAAATCTCAATACCAAAGAAAAGATGAGGTAACCGCAGAAGAGTTCTATGAGCGTGCCGGAATTTGGGCGGAGTTCGGTAAAATTATTTGTATATCCGTTGGTTATTTTACTTTTCAAAATGATGTTAGAAATTTTAGAATAACCACTTTTCACGGAGACGAAGCGAAACTCTTGGCTGATTTCAAAATCTTATTAGACGAGCATTTTAATCATGTTAAAAACGTGCTTTGTGCTCATAATGGTAAAGAATTCGATTTTCCGTATATCGCTAGAAGAATGATTATTCACGGTATAACCTTACCTCAAAAACTAGATTTATTTGGTAAAAAGCCATGGGAGATTCCGCATATAGACACCATGGAGCTTTGGAAATTTGGCGATTACAAACATTTTACTTCATTAAAATTAATGGCGCATGTACTGGGCATACCTTCCCCTAAAGAAGATATAGATGGTAGCATGGTTAGGGTGGTGTATTACGAAGAAAACGATTTGAACCGTATTGTTACCTATTGTGAACTAGACGTATTGACTACTGCACAGGTTTATTTAAGATTAAGAAATCAAGAATTACTAAAAGATAGTGAAGTTAAAAAAGTAGCTAATTAATAGAATCGCGTTAAAATTAGCAAGCATCGATATAAAAACAGGACTAATGATGTAATTTTGTTAGTAACGTCATTTGTTCAAAAACGAGCCATATCTATGAAAAAAATCATCTTATTATTCTCTGTAGTTGTATTACTGGCAAGCTGTTTACAAGAAAAGGAAATAAGCTCTATACATCCTGAAAACTGGACGAAGAGAAAAATTACCATGAAGGTTCAAGATTCTTTAGAGTATGGCAAGTCTTATTTATCTATCTATTCTCAAATTTATAGTAGCTCTGAGCATAAGACCCATAATTTAACCGCTATGGTCAGCTTACGTAATACCAGTGATGTTGATACTATTTACCTTTCTAAAGCTGAGTATTTTGATACGCATGGGGTTTCGTTGAGAAATTACTTTAACCACCCTATTTATTTGGCTCCTTTAGAAACTGCAGAAATTATTATTGATGAAATGGATGTTGAAGGCGGTACGGGATCAAACTTTATTTTCGAATGGAAAGCACCTAAAGATTGCCCAGAGCCATTATTTGAAGGGGTAATGAATTCAACGGTTGGTCAACAGGGTCTTTCATTTACAACGCAATCAAGAAGAATAAAATAATCTTAGTACTTATAAAATTTCGTACTCTTATTCACATCAAAATCTTGAATTTGCAATACATATAGTCCTGTAGGTAAATCAGAAACATTGATTCTTGAATTGGTAGCTGAATCCATTTTCAACTCTACACCGTTAGTACTTACTATTCGATATACTGTGCTGTCGGTCGTTTCAATATTCAATTGAATCTCATCAACTGCTGGGTTTGGGTATACACTAAAAGGAATTTCAGAATCAATACTTAATGTATTAAAAGTTTCCAATACAGTCTCTTCACCTTGAAAGATAAAACTAACTGGGTCGCTATATTCAGAAGCTACATTTTGAGAACAAAAAGTTCTGATTCTAAAAGAATATGTATTATCAACAATTAATCCGTTCCAAGTAAAATTATTGATGGTAATGTATTCTGTAGACCATTCTTGTTGGTGAACTTCTTTATACTGTATTTCATAAAGTCCGTCTGTAGTAGCATCCCAAGTAAGGTCTACGCTAGAAATATCGGTTTCTTCTAAAGAAATTTGTTCTGGAGCTTCAATTGAACATGTGGTCATCTGTACTCCTGAAAGGATTATAGAAAAATCTTGAGTACTATTTTGTAATTCACCTTTGTGAGTTACTGTTATTGTATACGTACCACTTGCATTCGGTATTTCAATACGTTCGAAAGGATCTACACTATTATCTCCTTTTATTGCAGCACTACTAGCCTGCCCAGGATTCAATTTCCAAGGTAAAAAAGTTTTACCGTTCTGGGTAATTCTAATATCAAGATCATTAATCAAAGCAGCAGTGGTATTGTTCAATTCACCTCTATTGATATAAGTTGATTCTAAATCGGTCCAAGAAATAGAAGCTATTAATGTTTCATTCCCTTCTGCAGAAACTGTAAACGAAAATGTTTCTCCATTCTCTAAAGACTCTTCGGCCATATGACTCGTAAAGTCTTTATTATAAAGAACCTCAGCAGCGCTCTTTGCATTCATAATACCCCAGCCCATTTTATAGTCAGGCCCTTGCGCATCAACATCATCTGCTGTGTGCAATGCCAATCCTTTTAAAGTAGCAGCTTTCATATAAGAACCGTATAATTCTTCATTATACTGTTGTAGTAATAATAAAGAACCTGTAACACCTGGCGTAGCCATTGAAGTACCTGAAGAAGTATTATAACTTGTATTACTAGAAGAATCGGTAGAAAGTATTGAACCACCGTTACCTGCGATATCTGGCTTAATTCTGCCATCATCAACAGGACCAAAACTACTATAAGCAGAAACATCTGCACTTTTCAAGTTACCGTTTCCATCAATTTTAGAATTGGCACCAGCTACTGTAATTCCATTCTTAGCCAATGTAAAACCTAACAACACATCAAAACCATCAGCAGTTGTACCGTAAGTAGGTGTCTCGTTATCTCTACTTTTCTGTGCATTACCTGCAGCAGAAACCATTAAGTAATAAGGTGCATTGTACATAATCTTGTCCCAATCTTGAGCTACTTTAGTATAAGCGCCAAAATACCAATCTGGTACACGATCCGCTTTAATACCGTACGAGTGGTTAGAAAGTAAAAGTCCGTCAGCAGCTGCTTCAGTAACTTCAATTTTATCTCTTGTCCAATCATGAGATACAACGCTTGCCTTACTAGCAACTCCTTTTGCATCTTTCTTAAACCCTGAAGATATAATACTACCAGTTACACGGGTTGCATGAGAATCTACTTCAGATTCATCATCACCGATTTTAATTCTAGAAGAATATTCAACATGATTTTCTAAAGCTACACCAGAATCCCAAACACCCACTTGCATACCGTCACCATCTAAATGAAGACCCAACATACCATTTGTATTTAAAGTAGTGGCTCTAGATACCAAACCAGCTTCGTCAGAATAGGTTTCGTAATATAAAGGACTACCATCTTCACCTATTTCTTGTAATTCAATCTTTTTACCGTTAGCAAGTGTTTCTTTAATTTTCCAATTGTTCTGTTTTGCAACTTCTTTTAACTGAGTTCTTTTGACATCATACTCAGAAACCAAATTAGATTTAAAATTAGCCAACTCAACACTCTTGTTGTTCGATGCTATTTTTAATCGTTGTTTGGTAGTCTGACCATTAAGGTTAGTTACTGCAGAGAACACTAAAAAAAGTAATATTAGAATACTACTTGCGCTGTAGGTAAAGTTTTTGGTATTCATCATTAGGTTATATAAGTGTAAGATTTGGACTACAAATATATAAACCAGATGCTGTGTTCGTTGAATGAACACTATTATTCGATGAATTACCTAGACATTGCGGCGAACTTGTTGTGAAAACATCAATTTATGATGTGTAGGGTTTTTCTTTCATTCTAATTGTGTCATGAATTGAACGTAAATACAGTATAAACAGGAAAATGATCACTATAACCTCCCATATACCTGTGCGAGACAAAAGTTCTGTACGGGGTGCCTTTATACTTACCTTTTTTTTCCTTCAGAGATTTATGATCATAGATAGCGGCAGTATCATAACTATGGGTATTCTTTTCATAATTGAAGAATGAATTCGATATCAAGACTTGGTCGAACATGTTCCACTTTCCACCGTAGACTGAAGCTCCTCTACTATCAGGAATATGTAAAGTCTCCATAGCATTAAATAAACCTGCCCCTTCTTTTAACGTTTGCATACTTTTAGAGGATGGGTCGTCATTGAAATCTCCCATGACAATAATGTTTGGATCTAGCTCTTGTAATTTGATACTTTTGATTTTCTGAATAATTTCTTCAGCAGCAATTACTCTTTTATATTCGGTTTCTACATCTCCATCACGTCTAGAAGGCCAATGATTTACAAACACATGAACCAACTCTTTGTTTAATTCCCCCTTTACATATAGTATATCCCTTGTCGTATCTCTAATACCGCCGGCATTATTAACCATTAATGTTAAAGGTTCTGAATGAAGCACCTTAAAAAACTTTTTACGATAAATAAGTCCTGTATCTATTCCACGTTCATCTGGCGAATCGAAATGTATAAAACCATAATCAAAATCTTCCATCGGCTCTGTATCTAAAAGGGCCTCTAGAACACTATTATTCTCAGCCTCGGCTACACCAATTAGAACAGGAGGATAAGGATGATCATCCTCTCCTATTTTGACAATAGTCGTTGCGAGCTTAGAAAGTTTTCGACGGTATCTTTCTACGGTCCACTTTTTTATTCCATTAGGGGTATAATCACTATCTAATATTTTAGAATTACGCTCTGGATCAAATAGATTTTCTAAATTGTAGAATGCAACCGTATAACGTTGTTTTTTTATCTTTTTCTTAAAAAATGGTATTCGCATACAGTATTTTATAGGGTCAATAAAAATACGAAATAGCTTATCGGTAATTGCTTAATTTTACACTTTACGGAATTTATGATAGAAAAGAAAAGTATAGATTATGAAAAAGCGGTTCTTATTGGCATTATCAATAAAGACCAAAATGAGGAAAAGGTTAAGGAATATCTAGATGAGCTAGAGTTTCTAACCTATACTGCTGGTGGCGAAGTTTTCAAACGTTTTACACAACGAATGGACATCCCCAACCCAAAAACCATGATTGGAACAGGTAAAATGGAGGAAATCGAAAAATATGTTGAAGAACATGAAATCGGTTCTGTTATTTTCGATGATGAACTTAGCCCTGGTCAACAACGTAATATTGAAAAACAATTGCGTTGTAAAATTATTGACCGTACCAGTTTAATTTTAGACATTTTTGCGCAACGCGCACAAACGAGTTACGCTCGTACTCAGGTAGAACTTGCACAATACGAATATTTACTGCCGAGACTTACCGGTCTTTGGACACACCTTGAACGTCAAAAAGGTGGTATTGGAATGCGTGGTCCCGGTGAAACAGAAATAGAAACGGATAGACGTATCGTTCGTGATCGTATAACGTTGCTTAAAAAGAAACTCACTAAGATCGATCGCCAAATGGAAACCCAAAGAGGTAATCGCGGTGCTTTAGTTAGAGTTGCCCTTGTCGGCTATACCAATGTCGGTAAGTCTACTTTGATGAATGTAATCAGCAAAAGTGATGTATTTGCAGAAAACAAACTCTTTGCCACGTTAGACACTACAGTGAGAAAAGTTGTTATTGGCAACTTACCCTTTCTGTTAAGTGATACTGTAGGATTTATCAGAAAACTACCTACACAGCTAGTAGAAAGCTTTAAAAGCACCTTGGATGAAGTACGTGAAGCAGACTTACTTTTACATGTTGTAGATATTTCACATCCTCAATTTGAGGAGCATATAGAGTCGGTAAACAAAATTTTGGCTGAAATAAAAAGTTCAGACAAGAAAATCATTATGGTCTTCAATAAGATTGACCAGTATGAACATGAAACTATTGATGAAGATGATTTAATTACAGAACGTACCGGAAGACATTTTACCATTACCGATTGGAAAAACACATGGATGGAAAAAGTTGGAGACCGAGCGATTTTTATTTCTGCCTTAAACAAAGAAAATTTAGATGAATTCAGAAAACGTGTCTATGACGAAGTAAGAGATATTCATGTAACCCGTTTTCCGTATAATAATTTTCTTTATCCAGAACATTTAGACGAGTATTAATTACCAATTATAATCTGATTTGTGTAGTTCATCGATGAAATTAAACCAATAATAAATCTCACCACATTTTAAGTTGAGTTCACAACATAAATTATCACCAGCTTAGGTATTGGGTTAATTTTATCATGTGTTTAAGTGTTAGTGTTGACCCCAAATCGATATTTAACTTATAAAAACTAAAAGTAAAATCCCAAATTTTACGATAATTACTTAACCGAAAAAAGCCCTCTATATAGAGGGCTTTTTTATTATATAAAATTCTGAAATGTTGCTCTGTAATTATAATGAGTAGTTAAGACCAACAAGGAAGTAAGTCTGTAACTTATTATCAACATTATCAAACGTTGCTGTTAAATCCGGAGTTGGACCAGTTAAAGCATAGTTTAAAGCTTCTTGTTTGTTACTACGTAAACCAAATTCGAAACCTAAACCGATACCATTCCATAATGTATACCCTAATGAGTTAATCCAAGTTACATTAGAAAGGTCACCACTCTTATAACTTTGAAACATTGAAAGGTTTGTCTTAAAATTAACAGCACCAATTTGTTTCGTATAATCGGCTACAATTTTAGCACCCAAAGAAGATTCGAAGACTGCATCATTGCTACTGAATACAAAATTATAGTTTAAAGGGTGTATTACAACTACTAAGTCAGCAATTGGTGTCCAAGTAGCACCAACCCCTAAATCTAAATACCCAGGATCGTTGAAGTTATTTAAGATAGTAGTACGATACTCAGCTAAAGTAGAGATAGCGAATTTCTCATTAAGCTTTCTTCCGTATAAAGAAGTAATATTGAATACATCTGTACCTTGCTTAAAGCTATCATCGTCAGTTGCATCATTTTTATCATCGAACTTTACCCATCCTAAGTTAATGTTACCAGAATTTCTCCAGAAAAACTTTTCTTGATTTAAATTAGCAAAAGCATTTACAGTTACACCGATATTGCCAGAAGATAAATCTGGGGTGCCTTGTCCGTACCAGTTGTTAAAGCTACTCAGATTAGCACCAATAGTACCAAAAGCACCTTTTTTCCATCCTGGTAATTTGTCTATTTGACCCTGTATAGCGTCTGCTCTTCCTTGAATAGCAGCTATAGAATCTTTTGCTGCTCCTAATTCACCTTTAAGCTCTTCCCCTGTTTGAGAAAAACCCATAGTTACCACGAATGCAGCCGCTATGGTTAAAATAATTTTCTTCATAATAATTAATGTTTATAGTTTATAGTGGCGCAAAGGTAAGGATTGTAAACAAAATCTTTAAATAGGAAGTTGTTATTTTCTTTTGTATAACGGCACTGAAGAACACGCTTCGCCATACATAATAGACTTAGCGACAGGTCTTAACCTCTCTGCAATAAATAAATACGCATTCGCAGGAACAGGCTTTTTACTACATCCTTTTATGATAATTGATTTATCTAAATATTCAGATACCTCTAAATTTTCAATAATGGTTTGATAGATACTTGTCTCTAAATCTACCAAAGTACCTTGTACCGCCTTTTTTGCAAAAGCACTAAGTTTAATGCTTAATAATAAATATGCCCATCCAGGTACAATCGCATCTGTTGAGCAATGCATGGCGACATAAGCACCTTCATATTGAGACCAATCATGTTCTTCTACAGAATTTCTAAAATCTTTTTCTTTCAGAATAAACCCTTCAAAAAGCCAATCTTTGATATCTAAAACCATCCTCTTCCCTTTTGGATAATAATCCTCTAGGTTAAATGTGATTAGTTTGCTTTGGGCAACTCTATTTACGATTTCATCCTGCATACATTCATCTTTTAAATCAAGAATAAGCTTTATTGCTTAAAGAAGGCCTAATTCTAATTTTGCCTCTTCACTCATTAAATCTTGAGTCCAAGGTGGGTCAAAAGTAATTTCTACCTCAGCATCTTTAATAGCATTAAGCGATTTTACTTTTTCCTCTACCTCTGCAGGCAATGATTCTGCTACTGGGCAATTAGGAGATGTAAGAGTCATTAGTATTTTTACTTCATTTTCCTCATTTACTAAAACATCATAAATAAGCCCTAATTCATAGATATCAACCGGAATTTCTGGATCGTATATTGTTTTTAATATCTTAACAATTTTCTCCCCTAATTCTGCACTATCCTCTGCTATATTCTCTTCGCTCATAATTTCTATTGTTCAATTTGTGTTTGATACGCTACTGCGTATAACTTCAACTGCTTTATCATACTCACCAAACCATTTGCCCTAGTTGGAGACAAATGCTCTTTCAAACCGATTTCGTCTATAAACTTCGTATCGGCATCTAAAATATCTTGTGGCTTTTGATTGCTAAAAGCACGTATTAAAATGGCTATAATTCCTTTCGTAATAATTGCATCGCTATCAGCAGTAAACACTAATTTATTATCGTCTAGTTCAGCATGTACCCATACTTTACTCTGACAGCCTTTAATAATGTTATCTTCAGTCTTATACTCTTCATTAATCAATGGTAATGACTTACCAAGATCTATCATGTACTCATACCTTTGCATCCAATCATCGAACATAGAAAACTCATCGATAATTTCTTCTTGTATCTCCTTAATTCCCATTACTTTATTTTATTCAAAAATACAATAACAATTGATGGATTTCAAAAGTTAACAGTCTTGATAAATCATTGTTTTACAACAACATGCTTTTAGCTTTTAATACCCCAGCTACTAGAACATCTACTTCTTCTATTGTATTATAAAAGGCAAAGCTAGCTCTTACCGTACCTGGTATTTTATAAAAATCCATAATCGGTTGAGCGCAATGATGACCGGTTCTTACGGCTATACCCAATTTATCTAGAATACTGCCTATATCGTATGGGTGAATACCATCTATATTAAATGAAATGACAGAAGTTTTATTTTTTGCAGTACCATAAATTTTAAGCCCTTCAATTTTCAATAACTCCTGAGTAGCATACAACAACAATTCATGCTCGTACTTGGCAATATTTTCAAAACCAATTGAATTTATGTAATCTAAAGCTGCACCAAATGCTATACCACCACAAATATTGGGCGTACCTGCTTCAAATTTATGCGGAAGACCTGCATATGTCGTTTTTTCGAAAGTAACCTCGGCAATCATTTCACCACCACCTTGGTATGGCGGTAATTTATTCAACCACTCCTCTTTGCCGTATAACATACCTACACCCGTTGGTCCACATATTTTATGTGCAGAACAGGTATAAAAATCAACATCAAGAGCTTGAACATCTGCTACTAAATGTGGAGCAGCTTGTGCGCCATCAATTAAAACCGCAGCACCAACTTTATGTGCTTTTTTAATTATTTCTTCAATAGGATTAATAGTCCCTAAGGCATTTGAGATATGATTACAGAAAACTAATTTGGTCTTATCATTAAGTAATTGCTCATACACATCCATTCGCAATTCCCCTTCTTGGTTCATTGGAATCACTTTTAAGATTGCTCCAGTTCGTTCACATAGCATTTGCCAAGGCACAATGTTAGAATGATGTTCCATAGCAGAAACTAAAACCTCATCTCCTTTTTTAATCAAAGCAGAGAATCCGTTTGCAACGAGATTTATACTATGGGTAGTGCCCGAAGTAAATATAATTTCATGAGATTTTGCAGCATTAAAATGCTTTTGAATCTTTAATCTAGCCTGCTCATATTTATCGGTAGCTTCTTGAGAAAGCGTATGAACCCCACGGTGAATGTTTGCATTGTAGTTTTGATAGTAATCTACAATGGCATCTATAACCTGTTGCGGAGTTTGCGAAGTAGCGGCATTGTCTAAATAGACCAATGGCTTACCGTTTACCTGACGTTTAAGAATTGGAAAATCTTCTCTTATTTTTTTAATATCTAACATAGTCAATCTTCTTATATACAAAGATACCCGATAATGAAAAAATATGTATAATCGAGCTTCGAGTTAGTACCAAATTGGCACATAAAAAAAAAGGATAGTTAAAAATTTAACTATCCTTCGTTCAAATTTTTCTTAATTATAGCTTACAAATCGAACCCAAGGTTTACCCCTAGCTTCTTCGCTATCAATTTATTGATTCTAGCTTTTAATTCAGGAATACGAACAGAAGACAATACGTTATTTGCAAACGCATACATTAATAATGCCCTAGCTTCTTTTTCTGGAATTCCTCTAGATTGCAAGTAGAACAATGCATCTTTATCTAATTGACCAATAGTACAACCGTGAGAACATTTTACGTCATCTGCAAAAATCTCTAATTGTGGCTTTGAATTGATGCTTGCCTTATCACTAATAAGAATATTATTATTCTTCTGAAAAGCGTTTGTTTTTTGGGCAATCTTATCTACTATAATTTTACCGTTAAAAACACCTGTAGAACTATCTCCGTAAATACCTTTATAATCTTGATGACTTTCGCAGTTAGGTTGAATATGATGTACCAATGTATGATGATCCACATGTTGCTTTTCCCCTAAAATAGTAACCCCTTTCATAGTAGAATCTATATACTCTCCATTCTGATAAAAGTTAAGATTGTTACGCGTTAACTTACCACCAAAAGAGAATGTATGAATCTTTACAAGACTCTTATCTTTTTGATCTACATATGTATTATCGATCAATGACGCCGTAGCAGCATCGTTCTGTATTTTATATAAATCTACGATAGCACTTTTTGCAGCAAAAATCTCGGTTACCGCATTAGTAAGTACTTCGTTGGTTGTTAAGCTTTGGTGACGTTCTATAATTTGAACCTCTGCATTTTCCTCAACTACAATTAAATTTCTTGGCTGCAATAAAAGAGAAGCCTCATTACCTGTTGAGAAATGTAAAATCTCAATTGGTTTTTTAGGCATCTTATTCTTAGGAATATAGATATATGCCCCTTCGCGACTAAATGCAGTATTTAATGTAGTTAACGACTCGTCTTTAGATGCAATTTTATTAAAATACACATCTATAACCTGTTTGTACATTGGCTTTGTAAGCGCTGCACTCATTAAACAGATATCTACACCGTCATGTGTTGTTTCGGATAGGTAAGAACTATAAATACCATCAACGAAAACAATTTTATAAGAATCAATTTCGTGAAGGAAATAACGTTTTACGTCTTTGTATTCCAACGCATTTTCCTGTTTAGGAAATATGCTGAAATCTATTTTCTGAATATTATTTAATGAAGTATACTTCCAAGCCTCTTCCTTTTTAGAAGGAAATCCTTTTTCCTCAAAATTCTTAATGGCGGCCATACGAACATCGTGTACCGGATGCTCCACATCCACGTTATTCTCAAACGCCATAAAAGAGGAAATCAATTTATCTTTTAAATCCATATTTTTTCAATTGCCATTTGGTAGTGGCAGAAAACCATTCTACAGAATGTTCTCTGCTACTGTATACTTAATTATACCGCAGTTTCTTGCTTTAACCAGTCGTATCCTTTTTCTTCAAGCTCTAAGGCAAGTTCTTTACCTCCAGATTTTACAATTTTACCATTATGCAAAACGTGAACAAAATCAGGTACGATATACTCCAACAAACGTTGGTAGTGCGTAATTAAGATTACCGCATTATCCTTACTCTTCAATTTATTAACACCACTAGCAACAATACGTAATGCATCAATATCTAATCCTGAATCGGTTTCATCCAAGATTGCCACTTTTGGCTCTAACATTGCCATTTGAAAAATCTCGTTACGTTTCTTTTCTCCACCAGAGAAACCTTCGTTTAAAGATCTTGATAAGAACTTACGATCAATCTCTAACAACTCAGATTTTTCACGAATCAATTTCAACATATCTTTTGCTGGCATATCTTCTAAACCTTTCGCCTTACGAGACTCATTAATAGCCGTTTTCATAAAGTTGGTTACAGAAACACCCGGAATTTCAATAGGATATTGAAAAGATAGAAAAACACCTTTATGCGCTCTCTCTTCTGGAGAAACATCTTCTAAATCTTCTCCTTCTAGTTCTACTGAACCTTGAGTAACTTCAAAATTATCATTTCCAGCAATTACAGAAGCTAATGTACTTTTACCAGAACCATTTGGTCCCATAATTGCGTGTACCTCACCTGCCTTTACCTCTAGGTTTATTCCTCTTAATATTTCTTTACCGTCTACACTAGCGTGTAAATTTTTGATTTTCAACATAATATGTTACTTTAAATATTCTGGTGCCTTAGGCATTTTATTAAAATCTTTATTGCTTTTTAACCTACAGAACCCTCTAAACTAATTTCTAATAGTTTTTGTGCTTCTACTGCAAATTCCATTGGTAGTTTATTCAGTACATCTTTACTAAAACCATTCACAATTAACGCAATAGCTTTTTCTGTTGGTATACCTCTTTGGTTACAATAGAAAATTTGGTCTTCACCAATTTTACTTGTCGTAGCCTCATGCTCTATCATTGCTGTTTTGTTCTTCACTTCAATATACGGGAAGGTATGTGCACCACATTCGTTACCCATTAACAAAGAATCGCATTGAGAAAAGTTACGAGCTCCATCAGCACGACTATTCACCTGTACCAATCCACGGTAGCTATTTTGAGATTTACCTGCAGAAATACCTTTAGATATTATGGTACTTCTAGTATTCTTACCAATATGAATCATTTTGGTACCAGTATCTGCCTGCTGATAATTGTTAGTTACGGCGATAGAATAAAATTCACCGATAGAATTATCTCCTTTTAAAATACAGGAAGGATATTTCCATGTTACTGCAGATCCTGTTTCAACTTGTGTCCAAGATACTTTAGCGTTTTTCTCACATAAAGCTCTTTTAGTTACAAAGTTGAATACACCACCTTTACCCTCTTTATTACCAGGGAACCAGTTTTGTACCGTTGAGTATTTTATTTCGGCACCATCCAAAGCAATCAACTCTACTACAGCTGCATGTAATTGATTTTCATCTCTTGAAGGTGCAGTACAACCTTCTAAATAACTTACATAACTATCTTCATCTGCAATAAGCAACGTACGCTCAAATTGACCCGTACCTGCCTGATTAATTCTAAAGTATGTAGAAAGTTCCATTGGGCAACGTACACCTTTTGGAATATAACAAAAAGAACCATCGGTAAAAACCGCTGAATTTAGAGCTGCATAGAAATTATCTTTTTGTGGCACAACAGTACCCATATATTTCTTCACTAACTCTGGATGCTCTTTTATAGCCTCTGAAATAGGCATAAAAATAATTCCCTTTTCTGCCAACGTCTTTTTAAAAGTCGTTGCTACAGAAACAGAATCGACAACAATATCAACAGCTACATTTTGTAATTTCTTTTGCTCATCAACAGAAATACCAAGCTTACGATACATTTCTAACAAGTCTGGATCTACATCATCCAACGTTTTGTTAGGGTCTGCAGATTTTGGTGCAGAATAATAACTGATTTTCTGGAAATCTGGTTTTTCATAATGCACATTTGCCCATGTAGGCTCTTCCATACTTTTCCAAATTCGAAAAGCTTCCAAACGCCAAAGTGTCATCCACTCTGGTTCTTCTTTTTTCTTTGAAATCGCAATAACAATTTCTTCGCTTAAGCCAATAGGGAATGTATCAGATTCAATATCTGTATAGAAACCATATTCGTACTCTTTGGTTTCCAATTCTTTCTTTAATTCTTCTTCTGTATATGCCATATATTATACTTAATAAGCAAAAAATAAATGAGTTTAAATAATTACCCAAATAGCCTTTTACAAATTTAAAACTTCACTTCTTCTTATAATGAAAAACTCTCGCCACAACCACATGTGCGTTGTGCATTTGGGTTATTGAAAACAAAACCCTTTCCGTTAAGACCTCCAGAGTATTCTAAAACCGTACCCACTAAATATAAAAAGCTTTTTTTATCTACAATGATACGTACGTTGTTGTCCTCGAATACTTTATCCGCATCGTCTTTCTTATTATCGAAGTTTAACTCGTATGACAATCCGCTACATCCGCCACTCTTGACACCCACACGAACAAAATCCGTTGTGGCATCAAAACCTTCTTCCGTCATAAGGTTGATAACTTTCTGTTTAGCCGTTTCTGATACTTGAATCATAATTAACTAGATTTAATCTAAATAGTTTACAAATATACGGTATAAGTAGGTTTTTTCCATGGAACCTAACATTATTATAACGTATAGATGTATCGAAGAATCTTATCGGAAATAAGTTGGTGATACTATTTAATTTTGAGAAGAATTAAGTCTGAATTCCCTTTAGAAGTCAAGGTGTTAAAATCTATACTTGAAGATTCCCCAACCACCAGAATGCTTCCGTCTTTGTTTTCAAGTAAATCAAAGCCAAAATCTAACCCAGAGCCACCAAAAGATTTTTCCCAAACAAGGGTACCAAATTCATTGGTTTTAACCACCCAAATATCATTCTCACCATTATTTATCGCACTATCTTGATCATCGCTTTTGGTGTTCCCTGTTATTAAAAACCCTCCATCTTTACTTTGAACAACAGCTTGGGCCAAATCGAACTGACTACCTCCGTATGTTTGTTCCCAAATCATATTTCCTTTTTCGTCCAATTTTATCATCCACATATCAGACTCGCCATGGTTTAAAAAAATATCTCCATTAGCACTAAAAGTATTACCAACCACTACAAAACCATTATCTGCTGTTTTAGCAATATCATAAGACACCTCAATACCTTCGCCACCGAAAGACTGCTCCCAAATTAAATTGCCGAAAGAATCCACTTTAACCACCCAAAAATCATAGCTGCCATTGGTATTGCTTATATCATAATCGTCGCTTTCTGTAAAACCTGCCATTACAAAACCGCCATCATTCGTTTGCACTACACCATGTGCCCGGTCATTGTTGGTGCCACCAAAATATCCTCTCCACTGTACACTACCCTCCCCATCGATCTTAGTTCCCCAAAATTCCCCTACGCCATGGCTGGTCAATGAATTTCCCTTTTCTGTATTCCCATCTACTCTAGCCGATGTAATGTCTAAAAATCCTGTGAAAAAATATCCGCCTTGTGCTGCTTCAAGAATATCGTATGAATGATCATGACCAGAAAAACCATAACTGCTTTGCCATTCCATATCACCCTTTACATCTAATTTTAAAATCCAATTATCATGAAAACCTTCGTTATTCGTTGCGTCACCATCACTACTCATAGAATACCCAGTTAAAATATAGCCGCGATCATTTGTTTCTGCTAAGCTCTGTCCAATATCATCTTTGCTTCCACCATACGTTTTATTCCATTGTAAATTTCCGTTTTGATCAAACTTCAAAAGCCAATAATCATTTTCTTCTTCCAATTTTGTTAAGATGTCACCATTAACACTACCCGTATACCCTAAAATTGCAAAACCACCATCAGTAGTTTTTATAATTGCCTGAGCACTTTCATTTCCACTGCCTCCAAAATTCTTAACCCAATCAAGCTCTCCCTTAAATTCAGTATCTAACGCCTCAAATGGTATTTCGGCTTCTTCTTTCGCACAAGAAAACAAGAAACAGGAAAGTAGCACTAGAATTAAATTTCGCATGATCAATTCGATTTCTGGATTATAAAAAATCCGCTGTTAATATCACTGATAATAATTTTACCACTTTCAAAATATGGATAAACACTCCAAACTCCGGCAAATTGAGTATTGTTATTTGCTGGATAAGTATCAAAAAAAGCTTTTTCCTCAACCGATTTTCCACCAATGTCAGAAATATCTAAAACACGAACACCTGCGGTATAATTGGCCAAGAAAAACTCATCGGCCAACACATAGCCATTATGGTCGATAGCATTTGTTGGCCCGGAGTACGTGTAATGTAAAATCGGGTTGTCTAGATCTTCCATATCAAAAATTAAGGTACGGGTTCTAAATCCCTGTCGAACCTCATCTAACTCATCACCGAGTATAAAATAACGGTGATCATCTGTAAACCAACCTTGGTGTGTATACCCAATATTAGAGTACGGCATTGTCGCCAAGGTTATAGGTGTATTCTTATCTGAAATATCAACAACCACGACTTGATCCTCATTTGCACCCACAAATATTTCGGCACCAACATAAGTGGCATCAGGACCGTTGTAGGTGATTACTTGTGCATCATGCGTATACCCGTTTAAACCCCAACCACCGACCAAAGTGGGAACTATTGGGTTTTCAAGATTTAAGAAATGTACACCACCGTTAAATTGATCATCTCTATCGGTACCTACTGGATACGCAAACCCAGATGTTTCATTAATTACAATGTTATGTGCATTACCAAGAGCTGTGTAGTGGCCGTCGGCAGAAAAATTTTCAGTGGGATTACTTACGTTTCTTAATCTTTTTAAATCAAATATCTGAACACCATGGTCATTTGCTTCAGATACAATATAAGCATAATCACCATAAACTTTCACATCTCTCCACGAACTTGATGTAGTTGCTGTAGAAAGTTTACCTAGATATATGGGATTTAAAGCATTCGACATATCAATAAAAGCAGTTCCATTATCCAGACCCATTAAGGCATACTCTTTACCAGTTTCCGCATCGGTCCACCCCCATATATCATTACCTTCTTCTGCAGACATTGTACTAAGAGAAATATGGGCGACCAAATCATATCCGCTACAAGGGTAAATACCAGCCATTCCATTTTCACAGGGTACTATAGCATCAAAGTTTTCCTCCATAGGTGTTGATTCTTCCTCTTCTTCTAGAATCTGGTCGTCAGAAGAACAACCAAAAATCACAATAAATGTTAAATACCAAACTCCCTTTTTCATATAAACAATTTATAATCAACACTTAAAGATACTAATTGCTTTATTTGAACAAACATAAAACCACTACGACCTTCACATAATTGAATGAATTGATTTATCTTGAAGATCAAATCAACAAATTACTAAACAACAGTACCGTATGTCAAACAAAAAAACCAAATTAAACAACAACACACGTCGAAAATTTATGAAAAACTCTGGTATAGCGGCTGCCGGCATTATGATAGTTCCAAGACATGTTTTGGGCGGGCCAGGTTATGTAGCACCGAGTGATAAATTAAATATCGCAGGTATAGGCGTTGGAGGGAAAGGTAAAAGTGATATTGCATCCTTTGCCGAGAGTCCGAATGTAAATATTGTATCGCTTTGCGATGTTGACGATAGACAGGCTATTGCTTCTCGAGAAGCTTTCCCAAAAGCCAGTTATTATAGTGATTTCAGGGAAATGTTAGAAAAGGAAGGAAACAATATCGATGCGGTATCTGTTTCAACACCTGACCATAACCATGCTGTAGCAGCTTATCAGGCTATGGTTATGGGTAAACATGTATATGTTCAAAAACCTTTGACCCATGATATTTGGGAAGCAAGAATGCTAACCGAGGCTGCCAAAAAATATAAAGTGGTGACACAAATGGGGAATCAAGGTGGTTCTGGCGATGGTGTTCGCACAATGAAAGAAATCTATGATACCGGCATTATTGGAGAGGTTCATACTGTAAAATGTTGGACCAATAGAGCAATATGGCCTCAAGCATTACAAACCCCTACTAAGAAAGACAGAGTGCCAAAAGGTTTGAATTGGGATCTTTGGTTAGGTACTGCAGCAATGAGAGATTACAATAACGCTTACTTACCTTTTGATTGGAGAGGATGGTCAGATTTTGGCACCGGAGCTCTAGGCGATATGGCTTGTCATATTATGGACCCTGTTTATAGAATATTACCAATATTGTATCCTGATACCGTAGAATGTAGTGTTTCAGATTCTTTTAAAGGGAAGTTCGAAACTGCCGATTATCCAAAAAGTTTTCCGAACTCAAGCAAAATTCATTTGAGCTATCCAAGAACGGATGGCAAAGGCACTGTTAAGGTTACCTGGATGGATGGCGGTTTGTTACCCGAAAGACCAGATGAACTTGGCGATGATGAAGCTTTAGGCAATTGGGATGGTGGTGTCTTATTTATTGGCACTAAAGGAAAATTAATGGCAGATTGTTACGGAGCCAATCCAAGATTACTTCCATTGAGCCTTAATGAACAAATAGAGGTAGAAGAAACAATTAAACGTGTGCCAGAAGGTCATTATCTACAATGGGTGAATGCTTGTATGGCAGGTTATGGTAATGCTGAAACAAGTTCATCATTCGATTATGCAGGTCCGTTTACTGAGAGTATTCTTATCGGTAACTTGGCATTAAAATCATATTTTGAGCTAGATCCAAGTATCGAAAACAAAGGCTTCTGGGGTGGCGGTAAACAATACCACGGAAGAAAACGTTTACAATGGGATGCCGTGAATATGAAGGTTACTAATTTCGAACCTGCAAATAAATATGTTAAGCGTACATACAGAGATGGTTATTCATTAGGATAGTCCTATTATTATTCAATAAATTTGAGTATCAAAACCGGAGCTGAAAAGCTTCGGTTTTTTTTATGTCCTTAGTCTAGTATTACTTCTTATTTTTGCAGCATGCTAGAAGACAAGAATCAAGAAAAGACATCAATTGAGAAATTAGGTGAATTTGGCCTCATAGAACATCTTACAAAGGACTTTAAAATTGAGCAGAAATCGACTTTAAAAGGTATTGGTGATGATGCTACGGTCTTAGATTTTAAAAATAAAAAAGCGGTTATTAGTACCGACCTTTTAATAGAAGGTGTGCATTTCGACCTTGCATATATGCCATTAAAACACCTAGGCTATAAAGCCGTAATGGTAAATCTATCTGATATTTATGCCATGAATGCAACAGCAACTCAAATCACTGTTTCTATTGCTGTTTCAAATAGATTTCCTTTAGAAGCATTAGAAGAGCTTTATGCCGGAGTTGCTACAGCATGTAAAGCTTATAATGTTGATTTAGTTGGTGGCGATACTACCTCCTCTAAAACAGGGTTGATGATTAGTGTTACTGCAATTGGCGAAGCTAATGAAGAAGATATTGCTTACAGGTCAGGCGCTAAACCTAATGACCTTTTGGTAGTTTCTGGTGATTTAGGTGCTGCTTATATGGGTCTTCAAGTTTTAGAGCGCGAAAAAGAGGTTTTTAAGGTCAACCCAAACAGTCAGCCCGATTTAGAGCCTTACTCCTATATCGTAGAGCGACAGTTAAAACCTGAAGCACGAAAAGACATTACTGAATTATTAAAAAAATTAGATGTCCACCCAACATCTATGATTGATATAAGCGACGGACTTTCTTCTGAGATTTTACATTTAAGCAAAAGTAGTGGTATAGGCATCGATG
>TARA_R110001583_G_scaffold73390_2_pt1 | contig 19547 bp, 17 predicted proteins | sample TARA_R110001583 | Tara Oceans TARA_R110001583 (sample SAMEA4398432) | marine metagenome | biome: Polar Biome; feature: [MES] marine water layer (ENVO:01000295) within the mesopelagic zone...; material: water (ENVO:00002006), including particulate matter (ENVO:01000060) such as...... | reverse complement strand
GAAAGTTGTCTTGATGCCCAAATAAGCAATACTGATATAAAAAGAAAAAAGCTCATATCTAATTCGATATGAGCTTTTTTCTTTTATATGAATGCGACCAATCTAAACCTTATGGGTTAATTGATAAACATTTGATACTTCCATAAAACTAACACCTTTTGATGGTCCAAAACTACCTCCCAATATGATCACAGAATCTTCACTTTTAAAATACCCCTTGCCCATCAAAGTCAACATGGATTCTTTCACAAATTCATCACGACTAGCCAATAATTCTTTGTAATCCGCTTCCACACCATAAGATAAGGCTAACTCTCTCATAACACGCTTAGAGTAACATAGTGCATAAACAGGAACATTCCCTCTATAAGAGGACAAATAGCGTCCCGTTCTACCTGTAAGTGTATCAGTTACAATTGCCTTAACAGGTAGGAATTGCGAAGCATTTACCGCTGATCTAGCTAAAACAGAAGATACTTCCTTATGTCTTGGTTCACGATATAATTTATCTGGGAACAATTCTTTCTCAACTTCCTGAGCAACTTCGGTCATCACTCTAACCGCTTCGACAGGATAGTCTCCATAAGCCGTTTCACCACTTAACATGATTGCATCGGTTCTAGTATATATTGCATTTGCAATATCACTTACTTCTGCACGAGTTGGGCGTGGGTTTTCTATCATTGAATGCAACATTTGAGTCGCAATTATAACTGATTTTTTACTATCAACACACCTACGAATTATATCTCGCTGAATCACGGGAATTTTAGCTGCTGGTATTTCAATAGCCAAATCGCCTCTAGCAACCATCACACCATATACACACTCAAGAATTTCATCAATATTATCAACTCCTTCTTGATTTTCAATTTTGGCAATAATCTTTATCTTAGATTCCCTTGCATCAAGAATCTTCTGAATTTCTAATACATCCTCTTTTTTACGTACAAACGAATGAGCTATAAAATCAATATCTTGATCGATAGCAAACTGGATAAATTCTCTATCCTTCTTACTCAGCGATGGCAAATTGATTGAAACGCCAGGAATATTAACACTTTTACGATTCTTTAGAAAACCGTCATTTTGTGCTTCAACAGTCAAGAAATCATCGTTCTTCTCAATCACTAGCAGTTCTAGATCGCCATCATCAATAAGCACTCTATTACCCACTTCTATGTCTTGTACGAAAAACTCATAGCTGACAGCAAAGGTATTTTCTTCATTAAGATCTGATTTAGAACCAACGACTTTAATCTTATCTCCTTTTGAAAGATAGAAGTCTTCTTTAATATCTACTGTTCTAATTTCAGGTCCCTTTGTGTCAATCAATAAGGCAATTTTTTCTGATACAGCACGTACATTGTCAATTACCTTTTGAGCATCAGCATGTGATTGATGTGCTGTGTTCAAACGAACAACGTTCATTCCCTCCTCAAAGAGTTCAGTTAGAAATTCAACATCACATTTTCTATCAGAGATTGTTGCAATTATTTTAGTGCCTTTCTTCATAACCTAGTTTTAATTTAAACCGAACAGATACTTCTTTTAAAGTATAAATATTGAATTTATGAAAAGAATGGATGTGAGTTAACAGTATTTAATTTCAATTATAATACTTACTTAAAGAATAAGTAAAGCTTTTAACAAAAGTCAAAAAATGCAATCTTTAATATACTAGCATAAAACCATCTGAGATTTTAACAAACGAGAATACTATTAACAAAAATACATTAAGTTTTAAAGTCAGAAGTTAACCTAATGGTAAAGATTAAATTCAATCAGAATTACACTTTACCACAGTGCATTACAACCACTAAATTTAAGCAAAAACACTCAAACGTACACCTATTTTGCCTCTTCAAAAACAAAGTATGAATTTTTCAAGGTTTAAACCTAGCGTAATGAAGATTATTAACAATGAAGGTCTTTGTAAAACGTTTGCGAAGAGAAAATTGGAATAGGTCTAAATAATAATTTTAGAATTAATGATTTTTCTATAGAATAGGGTTTTAATCAATCCAAAACATTAATTCGTCAATTTTGATAAATACGTAAAAAACAACAAATGGTAAATCTCTTATCAATAAGAAATTTACCATTTGTCAAAAAAAACTAATGAGTCTTATATAATATTTATAAGAGCTTCCACTCCTAATCTATATGAATCAAGACCAAAGCCTGCAATAACACCAACACAGCTTGCACTAATTAAACTAGTATGTCTGAATGCTTCTCTTTTATGTACATTAGATATATGTACTTCAATAACTGGAAGATCAATTGCTGAAATAGCATCACGGATAGCTACAGATGTATGCGTGTATGCCGCTGCATTTAGAAGAATTCCATCTGATGACAACCTCGATTCGTGAATCTTATTAATAATCTCTCCCTCAATATTTGATTGAAAATATTCTAAGGTAAAATCTGGAAACATTAGCTTCAACTCTTCGAAGTATTGATCGAAATTTGCTGACCCGTAAATTGTCTTTTCTCTTGTCCCCAATAAATTCAAATTAGGTCCATTTAGTATCAAAATTTTCATTTCGTCAAAATTCCAATTTAGTTTAACATAGATTTTTTGTATGATTTTTAAGAACCTTACGTAATAAATTCTTATAATGTATTGTAATATTATCATAAAAGTACGTATATTGCTATCGTTAAAACAAAACTAGTAAAATAGTTTGATTAACAATTACAACTAAACTACATACTTAAAATTAATTGAAATGAATTGGACAACAACAATTGAGAATTTCAAGACTTATCTGACGCTAGAAAAGTCTTTATCCAAGAATTCTATTGATGCTTACATCAATGACATCACTAAATTAACAACGTTTTTCAAGGAGCAAGGTAGAACCGTAGCCCCTGTTGAAGTTGTTTTACAAGATCTTAAAGACTTCGTAACCTGGATTAATGACGCAGGTACAAGCCCTAGAACACAAGCTCGTGTTATTTCTGGTATTAAAGCTTACTTTAAGTACTTATTACTTGAAGAAATAATTGACAGAAATCCAACAGCTTTATTAGAAGCTCCAAAAATTGGACGTAAACTACCTCACACTTTAACCGTTGAAGAAATTGACGTTTTAGTTAAAGCTGTTGATACAAACAAAGCAGAAGGACAAAGAAATAGAGCAATTCTAGAGACTCTTTATTCTTGTGGACTTCGTGTTTCTGAATTGATTGACCTTAGAGTTTCTAACCTACATTTCAGAATGGGTTTTATTAAAATTCATGGTAAAGGAAACAAAGAGCGTTTAATTCCAATCGGAAAAAGAGCTAAAAAGGAAATCAAATTATACCTTAAGAATTACAGAGGTAAATTAAACATTGATAAGGATAGCGAGGACATTTTATTCCTTAATCGTAGAGGTCGCAAGCTTTCTCGTGTTATGATTTTCACTATCATCAAGAACCTTTCTAAGAAAGTTGGTTTAACTAAGAATGTTTCTCCTCATACTTTCCGTCACTCATTTGCTTCTCACTTAGTAGAAGGTGGTGCTGACTTAAGAGCTGTTCAAGAGATGTTAGGACATGAGTCAATTTTGACAACTGAAATCTACACACATCTAGATAGAGATTATTTGAAAGAGACAATTAAAAATTGTCATCCAAGATCTAAAGATCAATAGTCAAAAAAAAAAGAGTAGCAATTAGCTACTCTTTTTTTTGACTTATATATTTTATAATACTTAAGTTCGATTATAATTTCACGATATAAGCATCCGGGAATCCATTAGAACGAACTTCTCTTAACTCTCTACGACATACCCAGTAATTATCAAAGCTTCGATAAAAGTATCGATAAAGACTCTCATCCTTATCAAAATTCTCATATAACCCTTTCAATTTTAACTGACTTATAAGAGTCGTTTTTTTGCTTGCAAAAACATGAATTGAATATTTAAATTTTGGATCTTTCTTATTTTTAATACCATATGTCTCTTCATAAAGATTTCTCATCTTCTTTGAAAACTTCATACGACTAACATCACGATAGTAATTCCAAAACTCCCATTTTCCATATCTATTGATTCGAAACAAAGTCTCAGGCGGCAACTCTTCTACATAGTTGTCATCTTCTTCTGTTTTCTTAGCAGTGGTTTTAGCCTTTGAGTTTACCTTCTCTTTCTTCACTTTAGGCTTTTCAGCTTTTTTCTCAGGTTCTATCTCAACAATCTCAATATACTCTAATTCCTTATTATCATTAGATTTAACTAGGTTGAATAATTCTGGCGAAATGAGAGGAGAAAGTAGTCCGACAATAATCGATATAAGTATGCAAGCTACTATATAGAAGAGGTTTCTCATAAATAAGGTATTCCTTTTAAGATAATGGATCTTGAGTATTAAACTCTAACAATAAGAGTAAAAACTCTTATCGGTAATAAATATAATAAAATCTATTAATATATCTCCAATTACGACTTCATCAATAATGAACTATCACCGTAGCTCAAAAATCGGAAATTATTATTTAATGCATAATCATAAATTTCTCGCCATTTTTCTCCCACTAAAGCTGAAATTAATAATAGCAAAGTACTTTTCGGTTGGTGAAAATTAGTTACTAATCCTGATATAACTTTAAAATCATAACCAGGAGCAATTATGATCTGAGTTGCAGCATTAAACAAAGAGATATTCTCTTTTTGCATAAAATCTACAATTGCTTGATAAGCTTCAATTCTAGAATAACTTCCATCCAAGGTGTATGCATCCCACTGTTCAAGTAAATAAGGGTTCTCTTTACCTGACAACAATTTAATGCCCATCCAATACAAACTTTCGAGTGTTCTTACCGAAGTTGTACCTACAGCAATAATGTTATTTTCGGCGTTAATGATTTGCTGTAAACTCAAAATGTTCACCTGAATATGCTCAGTATGCATTTCATGATCACCAATTTGCTCAACTTTTACAGGCTTGAAAGTTCCAGCACCTACATGTAGAGTTAGCTCAGCTCTATTTACGCCATTTTCATCTAATCGATTAAATACAGATTCAGTAAAATGTAAACCAGCTGTTGGAGCAGCAACTGATCCTTCATGTTTAGAATAAACAGTTTGGTAACGAACTAAGTCTGAATTTTCAGTATCACGATTTAAATATGGAGGAATTGGAATTTTACCAGTAAGCTCAAGTACTTCACTGAAACATAACTCTTCATTTTCCCAAGTAAATTGAATCTCATGAGCTCCATCTAAATTTTCAATATGTTCAGCGCAAAGAAACTCCTCTTTACCCTCGCACATAAAACTCATTTTTAGAACTCCAGTTTTCCATTTACGTAGATTTCCAATAATACATTTCCAAGTACAAACACCTTTAGCTTGAAATGCAAGGTTATAGTCTGCTGGGCTCAAAGGCTCCAAACAGAATATTTCTATACGTGCTCCAGTCTCTTTATGGAAAATCAATCTAGCCTGAATAACTTTAGTGTTATTGAAAACCATCGTTGTTCCTTCAGGTATTTCCTCAGGTAAATTCTGAAATCCTTTTTCCTTGATTTCATTATTCTTGTATACCAACAACTTTGATTCTTCTCGATTGCCTAAAGGGTATTTGGCAATCTTCTCATCTGGTAAATCGTATGTAAAATCTGATATTTTAATTTGCTGTGGGCTCATTATTGTCGCTTCGGTTCTATTTTCCATCTCTCCTCTAAATATTTCTCATCAATACTATTCTCCTTTGTTGGATAATAGAATTGGTGTGCAAAAATAGTTAACTTTGTTCGTATTATAAAACATTGCCTCAGATTCCATTCATTAGGAATGATCAATCTTCAAAGACTCATATCTGTTGGCTACAAACTAGACATCACATGCAAATAAATATTGGAGATAAAGTAAAGTTTCTTAGCGAGACAGGTGGCGGTAGAGTTACACGTATAATTGATGCTAAGACTGTTATAGTTCTTAATGATGAAGATGAATTCGAGATTCCAACTCTCAAAAAAGATTTAGTGGTTATTGAATCTAAATCGGAAGGTAATTCATCTGCTTCACATAGCCTATCTACAACTAAAAAAGTAACGACAAGTGCGAAGAGTGAGCCTCTAAAAGTACAAAAAGAAGACATCTATTTCGCTTTTGTACCTAGAGCTGGTTACGATATCACTTCAAGTCCACTTGAGCTATACCTTATTAATGATACGAATTCTATTCTTCTATACAATTTCTTTAATCAGAATGGTGATAAGTTTGAAGGGATCACAACTGGTAATATAGATCCTAATTCGAAAACTTTATTGACTGAGTTTGATCAGAAGGATCTTGGAAACATAAGTGCTTTTCATTTTCAGGTGTTATATTATCAATCAGGAGGTTTTACACCTAAAGCACCGATTAATAAAACAGTGAGAATTCCGGCTATAAAGTTTTACAAATCGAGTTCGTACAAGCTTACCGATTATTTTCACGAGCAAGTGATTCTTAATAAACTAACAGCTGATGATATAGAACTTAAATTGGATGAGTTAAGTCAGAACGATTTCAAAAAGGTTATTAGAGAGAAAGAAGGTCAAGCAACAAAAGTTCAAAGTCCAAAACTTAATCCGAAGACTAATATTTTAGAAGTTGATTTGCACATTAACAAACTAATTGATTCAGTTACTGGTTTTTCTAATGCCGACATTCTTAATTTCCAAATGGATAAATTCCATGAAGTATTGAGAGACAATGAAAGTAATAAAGGAAAGAAGATTGTCTTTATTCATGGAATTGGAAATGGTACTCTTAAACAAAAGGTTCTTACTGAACTGAAAAGGAAATACAAGAAACACAGTTCTCAGGATGCTTCATTCAAGGAGTATGGATATGGTGCTACCATGGTAATTATTAAGTAACCTCATAGATCAAAACTAAATAATGAAAAAGGAGAAAGTAATTAATTACTTTTTCCTTTTTTATATTTTACGCCTTTAAATATCTACTAATTTAGAAAAGACTTGACTGGTTCAAAACATGAAAGAAATAAAAGGAAGCCTAGGATAGCTATAATAATTCCTGAAATCTTATTAATCCAAAACATTTGCTTAAGCCTAAATTTCTTTCGGAAAACATTGACCAATGTCGAAAGTGCATACCACCAAAGTGCTCCTCCAAGTAATACACCTAACAATAAAAACATGGAAACTCTTGTCGAATTAGCATCACCAAAAACAGATGCTCCAGCAAACATGGCTCCAAAGAAGATAACGGCTATTGGATTTGATAGAGTTAGGAAAAAGATTGCAAAAAAGTCGCCCAACATACCTCTTTTACCAGGAGTTTGAGATTTCCTGAACTGCTTGATGGTATTCGTGAAGAATATTCTCAAACCAACAAAAACCAAAAATATTGATCCTACTAGTGCAAAATAGAATTCTTGTGCTTGAATAAAGTTGATCACAAAACCCAAACCTAATACTGCAATTGAAGCAAACAAAGTATCTGCAACCGCAGCACCAGAACCAGAAATAAAACCAGCAAGTCTTCCTTTCTGTAGCGTCTTCTGAATTATTAAGACACCAATTGGCCCCAATGGTATCGATGCCATTAGACCTATAACAATTCCTTTAATTATATATTGAATATCCAAGTGATGGGCTTTTTCAAATAAAAATTTCAGTTAGCAAAGATCGTAATTATATACAATTTGACCTATGCTTATTTAATATATTGTGTTAAAAAGAATAAAATAATTTAGTTATCCTTTTCACGGGTAATAAAACGACTGGTAACCTCTTCGCTATTAATCTCTTTTGTTAATGACTCAATCATATTAACTGGCACATCGAATAAATCAACTACAATTAAGCCATCCAAACAATCGTTAAAATTTGGATCAATATTAAAGCCAATAATTTTGGCATTTAATGAGATATACTTCTTAAGCAAAACAGGAAGCTTGTCATTAGAAACCTCAAAGTCACCGATTAATTTATCGAGCTTATTAATATCACTCTTTGCAGCTTCAAGTAATATATCCATATCGAGACCTTTTACCTTTACTTTAAATTTATTTCGAGATTTAATAAATTGACCCATTTCATAATCGAAATAGTTACGCATAATAAATTTGATGATCAGATCTTTTGATGTATTCGAATATTCATTACTTATACTAACTGGTCCAATTAAATAACGACACTCAGGGTTCTTAAGTAAGAAATACATGATACCTTTCCACAATAAGAAAAGTGGCATTGGCTTTCTTTGATACTCCTTTACAATGAAAGAACGACCCAACTCGATTGATTCACTCAATACGGGTTGAAAGGCCTTTTTCATTTTAAATAAAGACTGAAGGTAAAATCCCTTCAAGCCATATTTATTCAAAATCTCTTTCCCTTTTCCTACTCGGTATGCGCCAACAATCTTTTTATTTTCTCCATCCCAAATAAATAGCTGATGATAATACAAATCGTACTCATCAACATCTATACTTTGGTTGGTTCCCTCTCCTACTTCACGAAATGTAATTTCTCTCAGTCGTCCAATCTCATTTAATACATTAGGCATCTCATCAGATGGCGCACAATAGACCGAGAAATTTCTCGATTTAAACAACAAATGTTCTGAAATCTTACCTATTTCCTCATCAATTAAATTGGCATCTACAGCAGGAATAACATCTTGAGCCTTCTTCTTTTTGCTCGAAGACTTATTCTCGTAAAACTTTTTTACCTCAACAGCACTTCCTAGCATATAGGTTTTGGCTCTTAAGAAACGACCATACTGATTAATATCTGTAAAACCTTTTTGATCCTTAACCGAAATAGGGTTTCCGATACGAATACGAATCGTTTTATTCTTCTTATTTAATAGCTCAGATGGCAATTTCACTGTTCGTAAAACAGGGTGAATCATTCCCATTAGGTAAAAAATCAAACTATTACTTCCTTGAAAGTGAATTGGAACAACTGGCACTTCAGCTTTCTTAATAAATTTAAGAATAGAAGGTTGCCATTGCTTGTCGGTAATATTGTTTGATTCTGATTGATAAGCCGAAACTTCTCCAGCTGGAAAAATCCCTAAGGGAGCACCATCACTCATGTGGCGTAACCCCTCTTTGATTCCACCCATACTAGAAGCAACTCCTTTTCTATCTTCAAAAGGATTAACCCCTAGGAAACAATCCTTAAGCGGCTCAATTTTTTGAAGAATAAAGTTAGCCATCACCTTAAAATCTGGTCTGACATCGCTTAGCAATTTGATTAACAGAATACCATCAATACCTCCAAATGGATGATTGGAGATACTAATAAAACTTCCATCCAATGGAATTCGTTTAAGCTCCTCTTCATCAAACTCAAATTTAATTCCTAAATCATCTATTAAGCCATCAATAAATTCAACACCAGTTTTCTCGCAGTTTGCTGAGTACAAATCATTCAATTTATTCAAGCGAAGAATATACATTAATAGCTTGGCAAAGCTTTCGCCACCAAACCAACTCAAACTCTCACTAGCTTTTAATAAATCTTTGGGATCAACCAATTTCATTTGTAAATATTTTATATTAGAATGGATTCTAGAAACACTTTATTATTTAAGCTGTTTCCTTCACTATTTCATTCAAAGAAATATGTATCCACTTGTAATTTCCTTTTTATAATTAATCAACTGATACAAAATCCATTATCGATTTCACAAACACTAAAAAGCTTATAATACTCGCTATTAATATAGGTTCAGTTACTTTTCAATCGAGTAAAAATAGCAATATTTCTTAATTAAAGTTATCAATTTGCTCATTTTATATGCTCACATTCTTCCATTCTCCCTTATCATAAATCCGAACACTATCATAACCAGATTCTTTCAGCATTTCCGTGGCTTCATTAAAATATAACAATAATTCATCTGGATGATGAGCATCGGTACTTATGGTCATCGGAATCTTATGTTTCTTGCATTCTTTTGCAAAACTTAGATCAGGATAAAATGATTTTGATTTCTTCGTATACAAGCCTCGTGTATTAATCTCAACAATACAATCGGTTTCTTTAATAACACCTATTGTCTCCTTCAATAAATATTGATACCACTTTTCATCTTCTGAAAAATAACGTCCCTTATTATTCATCTTGATTTTATCGATATGCCCAATTATACCTGGCTTCTCTTGAAGAATCATTTCATTAATCTGTGAATAATAATCTGTCACCATTTTCTTAATATCCCCTTGATAGAAACATTCTAACCCATGAGAGTAATTCGTATCAGGTCCGTCGAGAAATAGAAACTCATTGTCAATTGGGGATTTAATCAGATGCACAGATCCTATCGTATAATCTAAACCATAAACCTCTTTCGTATGAGCGAATGGTTTGGTAACGCCTGGAATATAGTCTAACTCCAAAGAGAGATAAACATCAATTTCATTCTGATATTTAGCAGATAAGGATCTAATCTCATTCACATAGTTCATTAACTGATTCTCGGCCATATTCCAACAAACTTCAATAGGGAATGGTGCATGAGAAGAAAAGCCTATTGCCTTCATTTGTAGCTCCATTGCACGTTTGATAAAAGCTTCAGCTTTAGCCTTTCCATCGCAATAAGTTGTATGGGTATGATATGAATAATAGGTCATGAAATAAGCTCCATTTAATTGTAAAACATGCAGAACTACCAAAGATAACAGATCAAGGCAGTACTCGTATAAATTATCGCTTCTTTAAAATCTTTATAAATAAAGTAGTAACTTTGCGCCAATGTTACAAAACAAAGCGTTTTGTTCCTCTCGAAACGATTCGATATTTAGATTTAGAACAAGGACTATCGACTTGGACATTTCGATAAGCCAAAGCACAATATAAGATGAAAGACGACGCAACAGGATTATATAATCAATGGTTACCAACTTCGGCTAAAGAAGTGGCAGAAAGAGGATGGGAAGAACTGGATGTTATTTTATTTAGTGGAGATGCCTATGTCGATCATCCTTCATTTGGATCTGCGGTTATTGGTCGTATTCTAGAGAATGAAGGTCTAAAGGTTGCTATCATTCCTCAACCAAACTGGCAAGACGATTTACGTGACTTTAAGAAGCTAGGTGTACCACGTTTATTCTTTGGTATTACAGCTGGTAATATGGATTCCATGGTAAATCATTATACAGCGAATCGTCGATTGCGTCACGATGATGCTTACACACCAGATGGTAGACACGGACAACGCCCAGACATGCCAAGCATTGTTTATTCTAAAATCCTAAAAAAATTATATCCTGATACCCCTATATTATTAGGAGGTATTGAAGCCTCTCTTCGTCGCCTAACACATTACGACTATTGGTTAGATGAGTTGAGACCAAGTATTCTATGCGATAGTGCTGCGGGTTTATTGGTTTATGGCATGGGTGAGAAACCTCTCAAAGAGATTGTCAGATTATTAAAAAGAGGTGTCCCTTTTGAGACTCTAACGACGATTCCTCAAACCTCGTTTATTGCGAAAAAAGGGGTAGAGTACGCAAGTAAGAAAAAGTGGGAAGTTCAAGAGCTGTATTCTCACGAGGATTGTTTAAAGGATAAGAAGAAATTTTCAGGCAACTTTCGCCATATCGAAATGGAATCTAATTCCATGCTGGCAAAAAAACTAATACAAGGCTATAAGGATTCTGAGATTATTGTAAATCCTCCCTACCCTGTGATGAAGGAAAAGGAACTTGACTCTATTTTCGATTTGCCATACACACGTATGCCGCATCCTCGTTATAAGGACAAGAAAATTCCTGCTTACGACATGATTAAATTCTCTATTAACATGCATAGAGGATGTTTTGGAGGTTGTTCATTCTGTACAATATCTGCTCATCAGGGTAAATTTATTGCAAACCGATCGCAGAAATCAATTCTAAAAGAGGTTGAGTACGTTACAAAAATGCCAGATTTTAAAGGCTACTTATCTGACTTAGGTGGTCCTTCTGCCAATATGTACCAGATGAAGGGTATTTTTGAAAGCATCTGTCAAACTTGTAAACGCCCCTCGTGTATTCATCCTAATATTTGTCCTAATCTGAATACCAATCACAAGCCAATACTTGATATCTACAAAGCAGTTGATAAAATCCCTGGTGTTAAAAAGTCATTTATTGGTAGTGGTGTGCGTTACGATCTGATGCTTCACAAAACTAAGGATGAAGAAGCAAATAAGGCTAACCGTGAATATGCAGTTGAGCTAATTAAGAATCACGTATCTGGACGACTAAAAGTTGCACCTGAGCATACTTCGGATGAAGTTTTAGATATCATGCGTAAGCCTTCGTTTGAACTGTTTTATGAGCTTAAGAATCTCTTCGACAAGATAAATAAGGAAGAAGGAATTAATCAGCAATTGATCCCCTACTTTATTTCTAGTCATCCTGGATCGCAAGGTGTTGACATGGCTGATTTGGCTGTAAAAACAAAGGAACTCGATTTCAAACTTGAACAAGTTCAGGACTTTACACCAACACCAATGACTGTTGCAACAGTTATATATTATTCGGGCTATCACCCTTATACGCAGAAAGAGGTTTACACACCTAAAACAAAAGAAGACAAGCTCTCGCAACGTAAATTCTTATTCTGGTATAAAAATGAGTATCGAAACGCTATAAAGACTGAACTTATCAATATGGGAAAGAAAGATTTAATAAAGAAGCTCTTCGGAACAAAATCGTAGAAGCATTTTTTATTTACAATATATATCGGCAAAATTCTTTCAAGTTTTGCCGATATTATATACATTAGATCAAAATTTATAATTCCCCTATATGTCTATTGTTTTTAAGAGATTAAAATCTTTAAGCTTTGTTTTACTTTTTGCATTGAGCCTTTCGTCGTGTACACAGATGAAAGTTGATAAGCTCAATAAAAAAGGAATGGCATTTTTTGAACAAAAAAAGTTCAAGAAAGCAAATCAGGTTTTCACTGAGATATTAAGCTTAGATAAAGATTTTATGCCAGCATACTTCAATCGTGCTATCGCTAACTCATTTCTATCGAAAAACAAAAGTGCACTTAAAGATCTTAATCACATTATTAAGACTCAAGCTTATTCAGAAGAAACAATTTTGAATCGAGCTATTATTTACGAAAACCTAGGCAAATACAAAAAAGCCATTAAAGATTACGATAAGATTCTAAAAGTCAATCCTAAACATCTGCAAGCAACACATTTCAAAGGAATCTCACTATACTATACGGGTGATTTTAATGCTGCCATTAAAGAATACGATAAGGCAATTAAGAATGGTCTTAATGTTACGGGCGTGTATTATAATAAAGGTGTAGCGTTAGATTGTTTGAACAAATACAAAGAAGCCATTCAGACTTATAGCAAGGCAATTAAATTGGATAAGAAGTTCAAACAAGCCATATATGCTAGAGGTGTAGCATACTATAACCTTAAAGACATTAGACTTGCAAAGGCAAACCTTGAGTATGCTAAAAAATTAGGCTACCCTAAGGCAGCCAGCACTTTAAAAACCATTAAATAATTTCGAATAAGTTATTTTATATCTCAATCCTGATCACTTACTAGTCGATCAGGATTTCTTATATAAACGACCTTGCCAAGTCTCTCTTTCGGCCAATCGTTTTTTTAGTTTAGCAACGAATTGATAGTTTTTGATTCCCCACTTAGGTGCTATTAACCAACCAGGAGGCGCCTGATTCACAAAACGATCTAACATCACCTCAGGATTCATTCGTTCCATTACGTCGATTACAAAGTCGATATACTCTTGCAGCTCGAATAAATGGAATCGATCTGGATCTTCCTCATACTCTTTAGCCATAGCCGTATGATTCAGAATTTGCAATTGATGCAACTTAAGCGTTTCAATGGGTAGGTTCGATAAACGAATGGCATGATCCAACATCATCTCCACAGTATCGTGAGGTAAACCATTTACCAAATGCGCACCAATATGAATACCTCTATTGGCAGTAGCCAAAATAGTTGCTTCTGCTTCTTCGTAAGTATGACCACGATTAATAGCATCGAGAGCTTGATTGTTGGCAGACTCAACCCCATACTCCACGGCGATGTAATAATCCTTAGCTAAAGTCTCCAAATAATCTAACAGCTCACTTGTAACACAATCAGGACGGGTTCCAATAACAAGACCAATAACTTTATCGTGAGAAAGCGCTTCCTCGTATAGTCGCTTTAGAAGATCGAGCTCGCCATAGGTATTTGAGAATGCCTGAAAATAGGCTAGATATTTTTGAGTTTTATACTTGCTCGAAAAAAACAGAATACCCTTATCAATCTGCATAGTTACAGATTCCTTTGGTGAGCAATAAGCTGGATTAAAACTCTTATTATTGCAGTAGGTGCAACCTCCAGTCCCCTTACTCCCATCTCTATTAGGACAAGTAAAACCTGCATCAATAGTTACTTTCTGAATGCGTTCTGAAAACTTCTTCTTAAAAAAACCAGGAAAATCGTTATAGCGCTTGCTATGCCCCCAAGGGTATATATCTGTTTGCATATTTATTTTTGCTTTGGCACAAAAGTACAAACTTATATACATAGTGCAAGCACAATAAATTTGAGCATTTTTCATCATTTATAAACAAAATATAGGTTAAAATAATATACTGACAGAATTCTTTTATCAGCAAGCGATATTTAAATCATTGTTTTATTGCGACTTAAGAAATACCCAAACTAGCCTAATTAAAATATCGAATAAAATAGGAATCATATTAGAAACAAATTTTTACCTTGCTCCTTCGACAATTTACAAAAAGCAAAACCATGTTCTCAAAAAAAGACCTTAGCCTCATTAAAAAACGAGGTATGGACAAAACCAAAATCGAAGAGCAGCTTAAGCACTTCGAAACAGGTTTTCCTAAAGTAAAGCTTGTAAGCCCAGCCATCATTACTGATGGGATTATGAGAATTCAAGATGACGAAATCAAAGCCTTAAGAGATAACTACCTCAACAGACCGAAGAAACTATCAGTCATCAAGTTTGTCCCAGCATCGGGTGCTGCTACTCGAATGTTTCAAAAGCTCTACGATTTTCTAAACACCTATCAGGAAACTGAAGAAGATTATCTAGCTTATATGAAAGACAAATCGCCTGAAGGAATGCGAAAATTCTTCGAAGATATCGCAGACTTTGCATTTTTCGTTGACCTTAGAGCTGCCTTGCAGAAAAAAGGTTTAGATATAGAAAATCTTATAGAGAAAAATAACTTTAAGGAGATACTAAACACCTTACTTAATGCCAATGGTTTAAATTACAGCAACAAACCTAAAGGCTTATTGAGATTTCATAAATATCCAGATTACACCCGAACAGCTTTCGAAGAACATTTGGCAGAAGCTTTGCACTACTCGATGAATTATAAAGGTACAGCTCAGCTTCACCTTACTATCTCGGAAGAGCACAAAAAACTTTTTGCTCGTAGGCTTAAGAAATCAAAATCATCATTCGAGAAAAAATACGACGGTAAATTAAAGGTGACTTTCTCTTATCAGAAATCGTCGACCGATACAATTGCTGTTAATATGGAGAACGCTCCATTCAAAGATGTTGACGGAAGCATCTTGTTTCGTCCGGGTGGACATGGCGCACTTATTGAGAACTTGAACGAGCTAAAAGCAGATATCATTTTCATTAAGAATATCGACAATGTTGTTCCGGATAGACTAAAAGAAGCAACCTATAAATACAAAGAAGCTTTGGCTGGTATTTTATTAAAATACCAAAAGCAAATGTTCGACTATCTGGCTTTGCTCGATAATAAGAAGCTTGAACTTAGTGCAGAACAGTTGACTGAGATGCTAAGTTTTGCCGCTGATCAGCTTTGTATTAAAACACCAAAATCGCTTAATACCGATAATCTAGAAAAACTAAAAGCTTATCTGCTTAATAAGTTTAACAGACCAATTCGTATTTGTGGTATGGTTAAGAATGAAGGTGAACCTGGGGGTGGTCCTTTCTGGGTGAGGAATTCAGATAGATCATCGTCTCTGCATATTATAGAGAGTTCGCAAATTGACCATGAGGATAAAAAGCAAGCTAAGATTCTTAGTGCATCAACCCACTTTAACCCTGTTGATTTGGTTTGTGGTGTTAAAGATTTTAAGGGCAAGAAGTTTGACCTGACAAAATACGTAGATCCTGAGATGGGCTTCATTTCTAAAAAGTCGCACAATGGCTTTCCTTTAAAAGCAATGGAGCTGCCAGGACTTTGGAATGGCGCAATGGCTGATTGGAATACAATTTTTGTTGAAGTTCCAAGCATCACATTCAACCCTGTTAAAATAATTTTCGATTTGCTTCGTGTAGAGCACAGAAACTAAAGCGAAAATACCAGATACAGAAATGCCCCTCAGAATTCAGATTCTAGAGGGGCATTTTTTATATCTTAAAAGCTTATGCGATGATATCTTCGCCTTTAGCTAAATCTTGTTCGAAAGTAATCTTGATGTTCTTCTCATCACCCTCAACAATATGAATCGCTTCATTGGGCATATATCGTAGAACCACACCACAATCGTCAGTCGCTCTAAAGTTAGGATCGTTTAAAGCTAAATCGTAGGCTTGCTTTATGGTTTTGCACGAAAATGCCTGAGGTGTTTGCGCTCTATAAAGAAAATCTCTTGGCGGAACCGACTCAATACATTTCTCCTCGTTTAGTTTGAAAATAGTATCGGTACTTGGAATGGCAACAGCAACCGATTTCCCAACAGCTAAACCAGCTACCACATCGTCGATAATGCTTTGTTTAACGAAAGGACGAACCGCATCGTGGAATATCAAATTCACATCTTGCTCATTCTCGTAGGCCGAAATGGCTGCCATGCTAGAATCACTTCTTTGCTTACCGCCACACAAAATCTTGTTCACCTTTTTAAAGCCAGCCTCACTGACAATACGCTCAACATTGGCAACAAAATTCGAATGAATAACCACACAAACCTCAGAGATTCCTGTATGCTTCTCGAAAATTGCAATACTGTGCTCAATAATCGATTTACCAGCTATCTTAAGAAACTGCTTTGGCAAGTAGGCTCCCATACGTTTGCCTGTACCACCCGCAAGAATAACGGCTACATTTTTCATATATTATAAGGTCTTTAAAATCGGAAAGGTCAGAAAAGTTGAAAGGTCAAATGGTCGGAAAGGCAATTCAATTTTATCCTTTAACCTTCTTCACTTTAACCTTTAAGCTTGTTTACTTTATCTGAAGATATTGTAGTCTCCAACATCAGTAAGAATCTCATACCCCTCTTTGGTTACCAAAATAGTATGCTCAAACTGAGCTGATAGTTTTCTATCGATAGTACGAGCTGTCCAACCATCTTTCTCATCGATGACGGCACGGGCCTTACCCATATTTATCATCGGTTCAATGGTAAAAATCATACCTGGTTTCATAATCTCACCCGAATTGCGCTGTGCGATATGCTCAACCTGCGGCTCTTCGTGAAATTCCATGCCAATACCATGACCACAAAACTCGTAAACCACACCATATTTTCTTGCCTTAGCAAAACGACCAATTGCAAAACCAATGTTCCCAAAATAGTTATCGGGTTTCACCTGCTCAATACCCAAGTATAAAGCATGCTCAGTATCTTCAACCAATTTAGTTGCCTGGTTTGTAATATCTCCAATGGTAAACATAGTACTTGTGTCACCAAAATAACCATCTAAAATTGTAGTAACATCAATATTTAAGATATCACCTTCTTTCAAAATGGTTTTCTCATTAGGAATACCATGACAAATCACTTCATTTAAAGATATGCAGCTTGATTTTGGGTAGCCGTGATAACCTAATGTTGCAGGAATAGCTCCATTATCACGCATATATTCTTCGATTAAGTTATCAAGATAAAGTGTATTGACTCCCTCTTTCACATAATCGCTAATAAACTTAAGTGTATTTCCAGCCAACTGAGAACTCTTTCTGATGCCCTCAATTTGCTCTGCATTTTTAATTATAATTTCGCTCATCTAGTCTGTAAACCTATAGATTAGAACTGTATGTTTTCACAGAATTGTTCTCGATTTAATTCCCAAACAGCCCTTAATAAAAGAACACCCAAAGGTCTGCAATGATTCCTTCTTATGCAAACAAATGCTTTCAAAAATTTTTAAGTGGTCATCAAACTAATCTATCATGAAAAACCCCTGTTAAAGAAACAGGGGTTTAAAATATTAACACTTTTAATCAAACACTAAATTGGATAATTCAGATTCTCATCGCTTAAGTTTGAAAGAACTTCATCGTAGAACCGTTTCGATTCATAATTTGCCATAGGTAAATCGTGACTCAAACTATAACCACATTCAATACGTTTAGCACCAGGAATCTCATCTTTGAAGTTGGCCATAAATTGAAACAACCCCTTTGTCAGATCGACGACATCCTCTGATTTATAATCACCATGAAAAATGACATAAAATCCCGTACGACAGCCCATTGGTCCAAAATATACGGTTCTACTCGCCCACTTCTCACTGTTACGAAGGTAAGTTGCACCTAAATGCTCCATGGTGTGCATCGCTTGAATATCCATAGCGGGTTCACGATTTGCAAGCTTCAAACGAATATCGAAACTGGTTATGGTTTCAGTTCCAAGTTGATCTTTACGCGATACATAAATACCAGGTTTCAATCTGTCGTGATCAACATTAAAACTATCTATTTGTTCCATCTTCTTATATTATTATAAATACATCTTCTTTTTAACTGTGTAATCTACTTTCAACAACTAGGCACTTTTCAGTTTGAGTTCAAAAGGATAAACCATAGCTTTCCAAATGCCTTCTTCCTGAAAAATATGAATTTTACCATCCGCGTTAAGTCGTTTATAAAAATCAATATTCTTCTCAACAAAAGCTTTATTAGGCAAAGCGTATGAGTTGATCATTCGAGCATCGTAATTCTGTCCTATTAACTGAAAGGTGCTTTTAAAATCAGAAAGACTACCCACATTAATATACAGTCTACTTGTAGCATGCATGTATTGAGGTGCTATTTTCAAGAATTCAATCAGTATTTCATTACCTAGTTTGCCCCCATTAATAGTTTGCGATAAACCTTCTCCCAAATCAAACTTATAATCCTCGGGCAAGATTTCCTGAGGTAAATTGGCAATAATCACATCGAATTTACCTTTTAACGGACCAAAAAAGCTGCCTGCAAATGCCTGAATATCGACTTGGTTCTTTTTCGCATTCTCTTGTGCATTAAGAACAGAAGCTTCACTGATATCAGTGGCCCAAACCTCTGCTCCCTGTTGTGCAGCCATTACAGCCAAAATGCCACTACCTGTACCTATATCGGCAACTCTATCGCCCGGATTGATTTGAATATTCTGAGCAAAAGGCACTACAAATGCTGATGGTGGAAATACATCCGGATGTAAATCCAAACTGATTTTATTGCCTTGTAATTGATAGTCGCGCACTTCGGGACGATCAAGAAAGAAGTTTTGTGTTTGCATATTTTCCAATCTTTACATGACTACAGACTCAAGCGCCTGTGCTAAATCTTCAATTAAATCTTCTGTATCTTCAATACC
>TARA_R110001583_G_scaffold22377_5_pt1 | contig 19631 bp, 20 predicted proteins | sample TARA_R110001583 | Tara Oceans TARA_R110001583 (sample SAMEA4398432) | marine metagenome | biome: Polar Biome; feature: [MES] marine water layer (ENVO:01000295) within the mesopelagic zone...; material: water (ENVO:00002006), including particulate matter (ENVO:01000060) such as...... | reverse complement strand
GCCTTTCAAAAGTAAAGGCTTTGAACAAACTGCAAAGCAAAAGTCTAAACAACTTGAAGAGGCATTGTGGCAAGCATCGGAGCAAGGTAAGTACCCTATTTTAATGGATACAAGCCCCTGTGCCAGTACCAGCATCGAATTGATGTTTGCAGAGTTAAATATATATGAACCCTTTCGTTTTATCGCAGAATACGTGATGCCATATGTCACTATTACCCCGCAACCGGAACCTATTATGTTGCATATTACCTGTTCATCTCGTCGACAAGGTTTAGCACCCGTGATGGAAATGGTCAGTAAAGCCTGTGCTCAAAAAGTGATTATTCCTGAAGATATACTCTGTTGTGGTTTTGCTGGAGATAAAGGCTTCACGACACCTGAGTTAAATGAATCCGCATTACAGACTTTAAAACAACAAGTACCAAAGGATTGTACACAGGGTTACTCAAATAGCCGTACTTGTGAAATAGGTTTATCACATCATAGCGAGATAGAATATCGTTCTATTTTGTATTTATTAGATAAAGTGAGTGCGAGTAAAATGGTGAGTGATGCGCGTTCTTAACTTGATTGATAGCGTTTATTATTAGACTGGAAACTAGCCCCATGTTTAAGTTGGGGCTAGCTTTAAAAGTAAATAATTGATTGGTTTCAAAGAATTTAGCATTGAATGTTAAGGACTTATGTCTAACTAATAATTAACCTTTCCAACCAAAAGAGCGTGCTAATACGACTAATGTTTTAGCATCATTGGGATCTTTTAAGGTATCAAAATATTCCATTCCAAGTCTTTTAAATTCGCTAATGTCATTTTTGAACAGTGTTTCAACTTTTATATTTAAAGTATTAATAAATCCAAGATTCGAGATGTCTACACCCCCATCTTTCGCTTTTTCTAACAACATCATATAAGCAGATGCTTTGGCTGTTTTTTTAATCATTATACGTTTTACGATTAAAAGGATACTAATTAAAACAAACAGTAAAATTCCAAATTCCATATTTTTTCTCTATCAGATTATTATGATAGTGCATTTAAAACACTATGATTTATATAATCATACAAAATACACAAAGCAATAAGTGAATGCAAGATATCGTACTATAAACACTGGCTTCAATTTATATTTTTAATGGTAGGAAGAGATTGAACATTAGAGGCCTTAATATTTTTGAGCTTAATGCTTTGTGCCGATATATTTCCTACTCGTTAATATTTATAAGCCTTTAAGTTCTCACTTTTTGTCATGTGGATTTTGAATCCACTGCTTACCATTTTTACTGACGCGACAAATTTTTTTATCTTTAACTAATTTATTGACTGCTTGGGTAAATACCGGCTTAGATAGTTTGAGCGTTTTTTCAATTTGAGAAAGACTTGTAGGTTTATTAAGCAGATTGAAAATTTTCTGACAATGAGATGTAGGGTTAGCTTGTTTTTTTGTTTTGGCCTGATGAGTATTCACTGGAAGTTTAGGGACGCTTTCGTTTTTATTGATATGCTCAATATTAGCTTCAGAGTTTGCCTGTTTATTTTTTTGATTAAATGAAACAATATCGTGTTTAGCACCACATAAATTACATTGAAATTTAAAAGCGTTAATAAGATTAATATCATCCGAATAGAGAATGAAATCTATCGCTTGTATTTCAGCTTTTGTGACGCTGGTTAATAATCGCGATAAATAAGCGACAATATAAAAATCGGCTTGATTAGCGCCTTCAGGGTATTCTGTTAAACATAGAAATAGTTTTTTCTGAGAAAATAATTTAATCGATTCGATTCTAGAGAAAACAAATACTTTATCAAGGATACTGGCTTTAATTGCTTCGAGACCTTTAAAACCAACATTTTCAGCATCAACAAAAATTATCTTCATAGCACTACCTTTTTATTGGAAGTTCATATTACGTGCAATCATAATCACTTCATCCGCTGAATATAAATCAGTAAGCATTGCTTCAACTTCTGCACCTAGTACAGATTGATATAACTTTTGAGCTGAATTATCGTGACGGGTTGAAACAAGTATATTTTTCAAGGAACAATCATGAGAACTTAAGTGTTTTTTTATTAAAGCCAGGGATTCAGTGATTAAACCACGACCAATCCCCTTCCCTTGTTCACTTTCCAATATCGCAAGTTGCTCCAACTCGAGCACAACCTCTTTACGAAATCCACTCTTTTGAGTCCAGATAATATAACCCAAAATGCCCTTTTCTGATTCTGTTACAAAACAAAAACAATATGGGAACGCATTTAAGTGGCATTGTAACCATTGAAAAGATTGTTCTTGCCTAATAAATGCAGACTTATGAATCTTTGCTGAGGCTTCTAAGTCTGATACTTGCATTAATCTCACTGCCATATAAACCTCTTATAATATTAATTTGTAATGCATTACTAAGTTTGTCCATGTTAATAAAAGCAAAACATAACACCGGTTACTATCGATATGACATTAACTTTCTAACAATATTTTTTTAGTCGGTTTTTTATTGATTATTCCTAAAGTCCCACCCAAAATAGCAATCATAAAAAAAAGTAGAAGTAATATTGCAGATTGATTATCCATATTAAACGACCCTCCCACTGTTGCTGCTAATAAACCCAATAAAACCGTTAATAATGAAATGACACTGGATAATATTGCAAGTCCAGAACCTGTTCGTTTTAATAAGGGGAAAAACTGACTAAAACCGACGAACATTCCAATTCCTATAATGATCCAAAACCACATTCCAATACCTAAGATGCTACTTGAAAAAGCGGAGGCCGAAATACACACTATAGCAAAAATTATGCCTATTACTTTATTCATAAATCTCAATCCTTGGTATGCTAGATAGTGGCAATAATTAATAATTAATAATTAAATTTATATAGCTTAAATCATTTATTATTAATGTAAAACGATTCACTTCAATGTATAAAGCAAAGATAAACAAATGCTCGCTTGTTTTAATTTTATAAGTACTATTTTATTGTTAGAAAAACAGATTCTTTAAGGGAAATTTATGGAAGCCAATCATGTTGAAGTCAGACATTTAACTAAACAAGATATGATAGAACTACAACAAGCTTGTTCAGATGTATACCAAATTGACAAACTAAACTCTTGGGGTGATACAACACTCGATGCTTTGTTAACTCGTTTTCCTGACGGACAAATCTGCGTGTGTGTTGATGGTAAAGTGGTTGGTTGTGCTTTTTCATTAATTATTGATTATGCTGCCTTTGGTGATGATCATACCTATGATGAAATTACCACAAAAATGACCTTTACTAATCATGATCCTGATGGTGATGTTTTGTACGGCATTGAAGTGTTTATTCATCCTGATTATAGAGGATTACGTTTAGCACGACGTTTATATGTGGTCAGAAAAGAGTTATGTGAAAACCTTAACCTGCGCTCAATCATTGCAGGTGGGCGTATGCCAAATTACTCAAAATTTGCAGGTGAATTATCTGCTAAAGAATATATTGATAAAGTTAAACAAAAAGAAATTTACGACCCTGTTTTAAGCTTTCAATTAGCTAATGATTTTTTTGTTCGTAAATTACTAAAAAATTACCTGCCTGGTGACGTCGAGTCAATGGAGTATGCAACACTGCTTGAATGGCCTAATATTTATTACACTCGCTCTGTAAAACTGATTAATGCACCTAAGTCCGAAGTGCGTATTGGTCTCGTTCAATGGCAGATGCGTAGTATGGCAAACCTTGATGAATTATTTGATCAAATTCAATTTTTTGTAGATGCAGTTTCAGATTATAAAAGTGATTTTATCCTTTTCCCTGAATTATTTAATGCCCCTTTAATGGCGCAATTCAACCACCTAAACATTCCTGAAACGATTCGTAAACTTGCCGAATTTACAGAAGTTATCCGTGATAAATTTATTGAATTTGCTATTACTTATAACATCAACATTATCACCGGCAGTATGCCTTATTTACAAGATGGCAAACTTTATAACTCAGGCTTCTTATGCCGTCGTGATGGGACATGGGAGCAATATGATAAGATTCATATGACCCCTGCTGAAAAGAAAAATTGGATCATGACCGGTGGTGATAAAATAAAAGTGTTTGATACAGATTGTGGCAAAATCGGTATCATGATTTGTTACGATGTTGAATTTCCTGAGTACTCTCGTTTATTAGCAGATCAAGGTATGAATATCTTGTTTGTCCCATTCTTAACAGATACTCAGAATGGTTATACTCGAGTGCGTCATTGTGCGATGGCTCGTGCAATTGAAAATGAATGTTATGTTGCGATTGCTGGAGCTGTTGGTAATTTAGCTAATGTAAACCACATGGATATTCAATATGCTCAATCAGCGCTATTTACTCCCTCTGACTTTGCATTTCCAACCACTGGTATTAAAGCAGAAGCAACACCTAACTCAGAAATGAGTTTGATTATGGATGTCAATTTAGACTTGTTAAAAGCCTTACATAATCATGGTAGTGTTCATACGATGAAGGATCGCCGACACGATTTATATTCTTTAAAAATTATCGATAAAGAAAATAATAAATAATCATAATTAAGATTATTTTATAAAGCTTTATTAGAAGAGGTAAATAGTGGGTAATAAAAAGGAGCGACTTACTTTGTGTAAGTCGCTCCTTTTTTATGAAAATTTATACTTTTCTTTCAACCAGTAAAATTGATCGGTTATTTATTGGATTTGGTATTACTGAGGGCTACTTTCGTAACGACTTTCTGCATCTTGCATTTGTTTTTGTCCTGACGTTAATAAAGCCTGACCTTTTTGAACTTCGGCATCACCTTTGGTGATATTAGCTTTACCTAATTGAACAAGCTTATTACCCTTTGTCACCTTTTCTTCACCGTCTTGCCAAGCTTGGGCACTGTTCTTTAGTTTTGTCGCTGTTTCCAAAGCAACTTTCGAAGCTGTTATGGCAATTGTTTGTTTAGAAAGTGTTTGAAAAATTAATTTATTTTTTTCAATCTCAAGATTTCCTAAAGTAACAAGTTGTTGTCCATCATTTAAGTCAGAAAGTCCTTTATCAAGTACTTTTTGGCCATTTTTTAATTGTTTTGCACCCGTCGTTGCTAATTTTTTTCCGCCTTCCCATTGTGTTGCGATATCAATGCGAGACTCACCTTCAGCAAGAACACGATCAGCAAAAGTGGGTTTAGTTGAACACCCAGAAAGAGATATTAAACTGGTTAATAGAATTATGCTGGTCAATTTTTTCATTTATTCATTCCAATAATTTTATAAGAAATCACTATATAATGTAATCAAACAAAAACAGCTAGTTTTATTTTTCAATAATTTATAACAGAATGGTGGATTAAGGCATTTAAGGAAATCATCTTAATTATATTATTCTATTGTTCAATAAGTTAAACAGTTTTGAATTGCCTCTATTAAAAGTGATAATACTCATTTAGGCCTGTTAAAATATTTGTCGTTGCAATGGCTGACAGAAGTATGCCCATTACTCGACTGATTACACTTGCCCCACTAGTACCAATAAATCGGCTAATAAAACCAGAAGCTAACATTAAGAGATACACGACAAGTAAGACAGATAACATCACTGCTGCAGTTTGCACTTGTTCAAATACAGTGAATACCGAGTTTTCTGTTAAAAGCACCGCTGCTAACATCGCACCAGGACTTGCTATTGAAGGGACTGCAAGCGGAAATATAGCGGTATCTTTATGGCTATCTTTGAGGCTTTTAATTTCTTCTTCGGGTTTACTATCACCAAAAATCATATTAAGAGCGAATAAAAATAACACGATACCACCGGATATTTGAAAAGCAGATAATGGTATAGATAAAGCCTTTAAAATGATTTCGCCAATAATGACAAAAAATAATAATACGCAGGCAGCGACAACAGAAGCTAATAAAGCGACACGACGTTTTGTTTTTTGATCATACTTTTTAGTAACCGCAATGAAAACAGGTACTGTACCAATGGGGTCAATGACGGCAAAAAATGTAATAAAAACGGCTAAAAAATCTATCATTTAAAATATATTCCTCTCAATATTCTGGTTAATGTTTATTACTATCAATTACTATCAATTTCTAGCGATAACTATTTATCTCATTACGAAGTTGACTCGCAACTTCTCTTGCTTTAATAGCAAAATCATCACCTGTACTTGCATAAATAACGGCTCTCGATGAACTGATAATTAATCCAGTTCCATTTTTTGTTTTGCCTGCTTTGACTAAAGACTCAATATCACCACCTTGTGCCCCAACACCAGGAACCAAAAATGGCATATCACCCACTAATGACCGTACTTGTGACATTTGCGAAGGCCATGTAGCACCGACTACGAGTAAACAATTGTTATTATAATTCCATTGTTCACTGACTAATGATGCAACTTTTTGATATAACGGCATACCATCCACTGAGAGATCTTGTAAATCTTTCGCGCCAGTATTGGAGGTTCTGCAAAGTAAAATAGTGCCTTTATCTTTGTAATTGATAAAAGGTTCAACAGAGTCAAAACCTAAATAAGGATTAATCGTTACCGCGTCAGCTTGATAACGTTCGAAGGCTTCACTAGCATACTTTTCAGCAGTACTACCAATATCTCCACGCTTAGAATCAAGGATGATCGGAATATTAGGATATTTCGTTTTAATATAATGAATGGTTTTTTCAAGTTGGTCTTCTGCTGATTCTGCTGAAAAATAAGCAATTTGTGGTTTATAGGCACACACTAAATCATGAGTTGAGTCGATAATTGCTTTATTAAATTCAAATATAGCATCAGGTGTATCACGTAAACTAACCGGTAAACGTGACATATCAGGATCTAACCCAACGCATAATAATGAGTCATTTTCTGACCAAATATTATTTAATTTTTCGATGAAACTCATTTAAAACTCCTGATTAATCGTAAACTCTCGTTAAAACACTGCCATTATCACATTTCTAAAGCGGGATTATAGCTTGCTAGATTTTAATTCAACTTCTAGCGCTTTGTTTTGTTTTACTTTGATATTATCCCACTGTTCACCTGATTCAATGCCAGAAACCCTTTGTTCATATTTCCTACAGGCTCTGGCTAATACTGCTTGCGACTTTATTCCTATTTGTTGCTCTAGTGACGTTAATACATTGAGATAATCCCAAAGCACATCACCTAATTCATCCTCGAGATAACATTGTCGCGATTTTGGCATTTCTTCGAGAACTTCATCGACCTCTTTCTTAATTTCTGAAAGATAGGTTTCCGCTCCCTTTGACCAACTATTACCTTTATCGAACTCTGTTTTGCGTTTAGCGATAGTTAATAATATATCAAATTCTTTCATGAAAACTCACTTGTCGGTTAGATTAGATCTAAATTAATAATTGCTTATTCACAACTTACCCAGACTTAATTTCAGTGGCTCAATAAATAGAGCCCATTTTGTTAACGCTACGATGATTTATTAGAGCCTGTTATGTTAACTTTATTGATTTTCACAAACAGTGGACAGGCAATACTTGCAGCGTTACGCATATCATAACTATCAGAAGTATTAATATGCGTGAGCGAACTTGATAACCACTCTATATTATTGAATATATTGTGATAAGAATCATTAATACGTTGATTGGTTAGGTGCGAAGTAATTTTGCCTTGCTCGATTAAAAAAGTACCAAAACGACTTGTACCAGTAAACTCTCCTTTAGCTGCGTTAGTAAAATTCATGTAATGAATATAAGAAATAAATAAAGTGGGCTTAATACAACTTTTCACCATATCATCAAAACTGCCGGGTCCATTACCTGTTTTGACTTTAAGTCCAGCGACACTGATATCATTATTTAACTCAACACCAAATCGGTCACAGTCTTCTTTCACGCTGTAATACATATTCTCTAATACACCTTCCGTTATCAGCGGGAAAACAGATCGGTTTATGCCATTGAGTCCGACCGTGCGATTGAAAAGAATGTTTTGATCTTCGGGATCATCAATAATAGAAAATTTATCAGAAAATAGTTTGTCACCGATTTTATGTTTTTCTTTTTGAAGCATGCCCATGCCATATTGATAGGTTTCACCCTGTAGTGTTAGGTACCCCATATAATTCGTTAGTTCTGCAAATGCATCGGCATAAAACACCACATCGTATTCACCCGGCGTAATTTCTTGTATTGGTGTTTGCGTTTTTAGTTGATACATTTTAATGAGATGCTCAATTAATTTTTTGCCTTCAAATTGAGTCAAAGCATGGCCTACATCTGCAACACGTAATTCTTTTTTATCATGATCAAGTAACTGTACAACCATTTCTACATTGTAATCACTACCTTGATAGGTGATAGCCTCAGAAACGAGGGTATTTATCATTGCATAACTTTGAATACCTGCAGAAAATGCACCAGAAATTTCTACCCGCTCATTCTTAAAAGCTGTAGAAGCCTGCTTAAATAAATTAACCATAATGGAGGATTCAATATTAGCTATTGCAGGATCAACTTTACTTTTATCTAAACAATCACCAATGTTAGCTTCTGCAATCGGCGTTAATGGGCGTCTATGTTTGACCTCAGGCATAAATTTAAGCTTTACTTGCAAAGCTAATACGAAGGTTTTTAACTTATTTATTTCATCAACCTGTGCGGTGGTACTTCCTTCTATTTTTCGTAGGCCTTGCTGTAAGGTAATGAAGTACTTTTCACCCTGCTCTGATACATTAAGTGAGATTTGACTACGACCACAACGCACCATATGAGATACCTCGTGTCGATAAGTGACAGAACCTGTCAGTCCTTCCTTTTTCATAAATTGATTAATATCTTGTAGCAGATTCTTAATGGGTTTCATTGATGATTGCATCATTATTCTCCCACTTGTACAGCGCTAAAGCGGCAGGCCGGAACACCGTGAGCTAATCGCATAATTTGATTTGGTTGACCTTTACCACATTGGAAAACAGGTTGTAATTCCCATGTACCAGCATCACCAACCTTGTCTAATGAGCGCCAAAAAGAAAGGCTATCACCTCTATAAGTAGCATTACGAACCATATGTTGTATTTTTCCGTCTTTAATTTTCCAAGCAACTTCTGTTGCAAAGTGGAAGTTTTCTCTATTAGAACCAATTGACCAAGAGCGTGGTGATTCTAATATTAAACCGTTTTTAGTACTGGCTATAATGTCATTTAAAGAGCCATCATCACCAAAATCAACATTAATATTATTCATTCGTTCAATCGGCAGGTTACTGTAATTTTGTGATCGGCAGGTAGCACCAGATGAGCTAAAAATAGTTTTTCCTGCTTTTTGGTTAGCTTCCATAATCATCTGACGAGAGGTGATTGCATCCTGTAATTTACCTTGGGAAATCAAAGTAACATTGCGAGCTTTAACGCCATCGTCATCAAAACCAATCGAACCAGGGGAGTTCATCACAGTGCCATCTGCACGCGCAGTCAATTTATCACTGCCAAATTGTAGTGAGCCAAAATCGGCTAAATCAACATGAGAGCCTCCCGCATAGGAAAGTTCATAGCCCAAAATACGGTCAAGTTCTAAAGCATGCCCAATGGTTTCATGTGTTTGTAAAGCCATCATTTCAGGTAATAATATGACATCACAGATTTCTTTTTCACATATAGGTGCATCTAATAACATCAAAAGCTCTTCACGAATACGTTGGGTATGATCAAATTGTTGATTGCTCATAATATTTTCCCAACCAGTACTACCATTCGCCTGTTGAGGCATATTAAAGCTACGGCGTTGCTTATGGCCATCTTTATCAATGGCATCAGCAAAATAGCCCGCATTAATCTCAATTAACTGCCGTTGAATTTCACTGCCATCACTATCAACATATAAAATATGGCGTTTATAAAAATCACAATGCACACCAGAATATTCAAATTTTTCATGTTGTAGTTGTTTATCTAGAGCCAATAAACGGGCTATCTTATCTTGTGATGAAATCGTAAAAGGGTCAACCTCACAGGGAGAAATGTAACTGTCAATAATGGTTTCTTTATCAGCAAGCAAGATAGGTTGGTTGATAAATTCACTGGCGGCCTGCGCTTTTTCAATCGCAATATCAGCCGTTTTTTTCATCGATTCTAAAGTCATTATTTCACTCGATGAAAAACCCCAAGCCCCCTTTACAAGTACTCGAATACCGAATCCTTGTTTACTATTAAGTTGATACTCATCAATATCACCGTTTAACGTGGAAATTTTTTCCTCTTCGTCTAATTCATGAATGCGAATATCAGCATACTCAGCACCTTTAGCTTTAAGATGAGTCATAAGTTTACGTGCGTTTTGTAACATAATGTTTATTACCTTTAGGATAGACGTTTAGGTATTTGGGAGTGTATCAAGTTATATCGTTTATAAAGAGGTAGTGCAACATTTGACAGTTAAAAGTGAAATAATTCAATCTATTGTAAAAAAAATCCCCAATCTTTTACAAGATTGAGGATTGTATAAATGATCCTAAGTTATTTCAAATAATGTCTTTAAAATGAAAAGCCATAAAATCCTGGGAACATAAGAATTGAACCTAACACCAACATTTGTAATAGAATAAATGGAATCACTCCTTTGTAGATATCCATTGTTTTTATTTCAGGTGGCGCGACCCCTTTTAAATAAAACAAACTAAATCCGAAGGGTGGTGTTAAAAATGAAGTCTGTAAATTCATTGCAATTAAAATCGCAAACCAGGTTAAATCAATGCCTAAAATTTCAGCTATTGGATATAATAAAGGCACAACAATAAATGAAATTTCAACAAAATCGATAAAGAAACCTAGAACCAAAATAACCAACATCGAAATGATTAGAAAGCCCCACTTCTCACCCGGTAAACTGAGCATGATATCTTCAATGATTTCTTCACCACCAGTATAAGAAAAAACCATTGAGAATGCTGTTGCACCAACAAAAATGGCAAATACCATCGCGGTTACTTTAACGGTATCCGCAGAAGCTTCCCAAATCACTTTCCAAGAAAATTGACCGTATATGATCGACAGAAGAATCGCACCAACACCACCGATAGCTGAAGACTCTGTAGGTGTGGCGATACCATAAAAGATAGAGCCAAGCACCGCAACGATTAACATTAATGGTGGTGCAATGGCTTTGAATGCTTTCCAACAAGGAAGCACACCATGTCCTGGAGCATCAGATTTTGGCAATGCAGGCGCAGCGTCTGGATTAAAGAAAGCAAACACTAAAACATATAATATAAATAAACCAACCAACATCGCACCAGGTAATAATGCAGCTTTAAATAAATCGCCTACCGGTACGCCCATCACATCACCGAGTATGATCAAGATAATAGAAGGGGGAATAATTTGCCCTAAGGTACCTGATGCACAAATTACGCCGGTGGCTAATTTTTTGCTGTAATTATATTTGAGCATAACGGGTAATGAGATAACTCCCATTGCTACAACCGATGCACCAACAACACCCGTTGATGCTGCTAATAATGTACCAACTAAAATGGTAGAAACAGCGACGCCACCACGAATATTACCGAACAATTCACCCATAGCCTCTAATAATTGTTCTGCTAGACGTGTTTTTTGTAATACATTACCCATGAAAATAAACATAGGCACCGCCATCATGACGGAGTTTTCCATAATGCTCATTATGCGGTATGGCATAAAAGCAAATAAATCTAAACCTTCAGCAAAAATACCGAAAACAAGTGCTACGCCACCGAAAATAAATGCCACAGGAAAACCTGTCAACAACATCAGTAATGCAACAGCAAACATGATAATACCAATCATTGTAAAATCCTTTTATCCTTGCACGTTACGGATGCAAATAATATTCTTAAGTAAAAAACCAAGGCCACTTAAAGCCAACATAATCGCAGATAAAGGAATCATAGATTTGATAATCCAACGATGACTTAAACCACCAGGATCTCCACTTGTTTCACCCAATTCATAAGCTTCGTATGCAAACCCAGAACCATACCAAATAATGAGTCCAGCGAAAGGTAATAAAAAGAACACACAACCTAAAGCATTAACCCATGCTTTCTTAGATTCACTAAATTTTTCGTAAAGCACATCAACACGTACGTGCCCTTCTTCTTTCAGTGTGTAAGCAATACCAATCAGAAACATTGAGGCGAATAGATGCCACTCTAATTCTTGCATACCAATAGAACTAGACTTGAAAAAATAACGCGCGATAACATCATAAAATACATTCAATAAAAGCAATATCATGAGGGTAGTAGAAATTTTACCGAATATATCAGATAAATTATCTAAACCTCTTTGAAGACTTTCCATAATTAATAACTCTTTGGGACAGGGGGTGTTAGAGAGGAAAGGCTACCCGAAAGTAGCCTTTAATGATTTATTTTTCTTTTACACTTTCTAGGTATCCATATTCTGAAATATCAGTCCAAACTCTGACAAGTTTCAAGTAATCTTGTTGAGACTTGATGATTTTAGCTGCCATTTCATCTTCACCTGCTTTTTCAACCAAAAGGTCATCATTTGCTTTCTTCATCGCTTGGATAACTGCTGGCGGGAAAGTTTTCACTTGAATATCTGGGAATTCAGTTTTCATAATTTCCCAGTTCTTCGCACTTTCTGCATAAGAATGAACATACATATCATAAGCGGCTTTACGCATTGCAACTTTTAAGATTGCTTGTAAGTCGGTTGGTAAACCTGCAAGTTTCTTTTTGTTAACAATAAACATTAACTCAGTTGCTGGCTCATGCCATCCCATGTAATAAAAAGGAGCTATTTTATGGAAACCCATACGTAAGTCAAGTGAAGGACCTACCCATTCTAAAGCATCAATAGTATTACGCTCTAGCGAAGTATAAAGCTCACCAGCGGGAATGTTAACAGGTGTTGCGCCAAGTTTTGCAAGTACTTCACCAGCAAATCCCGGGATACGCATTTTAAGATTTTGTAAATCCTCAACAGAATTGATTTCTTTACGGAACCAACCACCCATTTGTACGCCTGTATTACCACCAGGGAAAGCAACAAGATTATGGTCACCGTAAACTTGATCCATTAACTCTTGACCGCCACCATATTGGAACCAAGCGTGTTGCTCCATCGCAGTCATACCAAAAGGCATCGTTGTAAAGTAAAGTGTATTAGGTACTTTGCCCTTATAATAATAACTTGCAGAATGGCCCATATCATATTGGCCAGATTTCACCATATCAAAGACACCAAAAGGCGCTTTATGCTTATTTGAGGAATCAACACGAATTTGTAAACGCCCATTAGACATTTCTTCGGCCATTTTTACCATATTTTTTACTGAGTCACCAAAAATCGGGAAATTAGGGCCCCAAGTTTCAGCCAATTTTAAACGATAAACTTTCTCTGCTGCAAAAGCACTTGAACTTACTGCAGCAAAAGTAACTGCTAAAATTGTAGTACGACATATAGACTTCAACATTCCATCAACTCCTTGAATTATTAGACGTTATTACTTTAAATAATTGTAATTTAAGTAATAACAATGTTAAGTGCATGTTAACAATGTGAATCAAATTTTGCTGTTGCATAGATCACTATCTCTTTAAAATTTACTGAAGCTGATACATTGGTCACAGGCATGATAATGGGATAGTGATGTAGTTTACAATTTAGCGTCTTGAATTATTCGATTTGATATATCAAACATTTGAAATGTGTTGAATTTAAATACAAAAATCCCCAATCTGAGGCAGATCAGGGATTATAAAGAGTGTAAGTTTTGTAAAAAATTATTCTTTTACACTTTCTAAATAACCAAATTCAGAAATATCAGTCCACACACGAACTAATTTTAAATAATCACGTTGAGACTTGATTATTCTCGCCGCTAATTCATCTTGAGCAGCATTTTCATCAAGTAATTCTTGATTCACTTTTTTCATCGCTTTAATCACACTCGGTGGGAAAGCTTTAACTTGGATATCAGGAAATTCATTTTTCATAATTTCCCAATTTTTAGCATTCTCAGCATAAGAAAGCACAAACATGTCATAAGCGGCTTTACGCATTGAAGCTTCTAAAATAGCTTGCAGGTCTGCAGGAAGTTTTGAGAATTTAGTTTTGTTAACAATAAACATGGACTCAGCGCCCGGCTCATGCCAACCCATATAATAATAGGGTGCTATTTTGTGGAATCCCATACGTAAGTCAAGACCAGGCCCTACCCACTCTAATGCATCAATGGTATTCCTTTCTAGTGCAGTGTAAAGTTCGCCCGGAGCAATATTAACTGGCGTAGCACCTAGTTTTGCTAAGACTTCACCAGCAAAGCCTGGAATACGAATTTTAAGGTTTTGTAAATCTTCAACAGAGTTAATTTCTTTACGGAACCAACCTCCCATTTGCACACCAGTATTACCACCTGGAAAGGTCAGTAAATTATGAGCACCGTAAACTTCATCCATTAATTCCTGACCACCGCCATATTGGAACCAAGAATACTGCTCCATCGCGGTCATACCAAAGGGCATAGTGGTAAAGTATAAAGTATTAGGTACTTTACCTTTATAATAATAGCTTGCAGAATGACCTATATCGTATTGGCCCGTTTTTACCATATCAAAAACACCAAAAGGCGCTTTATGTTTATTGGCAGAATCGATACTAATTTTCAAGCGACCATTAGACATTTCTTCAGCCATATTGGCCATATTTTTTACAGCATCACCGAGAATAGGAAAATTCGTTCCCCAAGACTGTGCCAGTTTTAATCTATAAACTTTTTCGGCAGCCAATGCACTTGAACTCATCGTAGCAACCACGGCCACTAATAAGGTTTTACGACAAAAAGACTTTAACATTCAATTAACTCCATGAAATTATAAGGTATTAAATATATTGATGAAAATGCATCAAACATTACAATGTTAAGTTGATGTTAACAATGTGCAATGTTCTTTGCAATTAGCTAGATCACTATCCCTAACAAATTAGGGGTAGTGACAAAAAATAAAATGGTTATACAAAGATAAAATCAACGATTTTTTAATGCTTTTTCTTCTATCGCAATAGCAACACCATCTTCAGTGTTACTTTTGGTAATATAATTACTGATTGCCTTGGTAGCAGGATCTGCATTTTCCATCGCAACCGCAACACCTGCGAACAGTAACATGGCATGATCATTCTCTGCATCTCCCATACACATCACCTCTTGCGCTTCAATATTCAAAAGTTGACTCAGTTTTTCAATAGCGATGCCTTTGTTACTACTAAGGTGTAAACACTCTAAGAAAAATGGCGCACTTTGCACCACGGTATATTGCTCTTTTAAATGCTTAGGCAGTTTTTTAATAGCAGGCGTTAAATCTTTTTCATCTGCCACCATCATTACTTTTATAATGTCTTCGTCATCATCAAGCAGATTAAAATCCACTTCAGTGGCGATAATATGGTTCAATTTTGCTTCATGATCCGTCCAGGGATTGTGTTGATGAGTGATTAGGCCTTGTTTAACTGAAAATGCATGAATAAAAACACCCAGTTGTTGCGACACTGCATAGATAGCTTTAGCGTCAGCGCCTTTTAAACTGGTTTGATGTAAAATATCACCACTAGCAACACGTTGTACCAAGGAACCATTGTAAGAAACAACGAAGTCTTCATCACTTGTTAATCCAAGATTTTCAAGATGTGCTTGTAAACCTTGTAATGGTCGACCTGATGCTAATACAACTTTAATACCCGCCTGTTTCGCTTGCTGTATTGCTTGAAAATTACGTTCTGAAATACATTTATCATTATTTAAAAGCGTGCCGTCCATATCAAGTGCAATCAGTTTTATCATAATTTGTGCCTTATTTAATTGACTATAAATACTAAAAAATTTTAATCATAATAGTTTATAGGAATTTATCTTAATCTTTGTTGTATTTTTAAGGTTTTTTTAGATTCGTGATAAACTATAAACCCTAATTCAAATCCTCAGTAACTTGACTAAAGTGACACTGCCTTTTGGCAATATCAAATTAAATATAGAGAATAAAATATGTCTGATAGCTTTTTGCTTTTTGATAACGAAACAAAAGATGAAATAAGCCAACGAGTATTACCATTATTTGAAGAGAAGGTATTACCCAAGGAGTGGTCGTTAGATTCACCAGCACAATTCAATGAAGGTAGTCGTGTTTATGCTTATATTTCAGATAAAAATGCACCTGCAATCATCGAAGCAGCCATCCAAGGCGGTTGGTTATTAGCTATTTTACCTAATCAGTATTCACGTTATACAAATCGTGGTTTTTGCATAGAAAGCAATCTCAAAAAAGTCATTCAAGCGGTAGAAACAGTGAAACCGCGTAAAGTTGATGTATTACGTTGTAACGATCAAGTAGTGTTGAGTACTGTGGTACTTGGTGAAAGTTTTAATTTAGTACCTACTGCTAAAAGTCTTAACTGGCGTGAACGTATTCTTTTTGCTGTTGAAAACATCAAAAATTTACGCGCAATTCGTCCACAAAAAATGACCTTTACCACTGAAAATGACAGTAGTTTTAGTACCGCTGCGATTGGTTTGGTTGTTATGGAGCATGCACATGGCTCTACTTTATCCCGGAATATTCTTACCGATACACATATCAATGATGGTATGTCACATGCGATGATCATAGCACCACGAAGTGTTATGGAAATTTTCCGATTTTTTATCTGCACACCAATTCATCGCATCGTAAATCGTCCCAATTTTTTAGGCCTGCTAAAAACAAAATCCTTTACAGTAAAAAATGGTAGCGTATTAAATTACAAATTAGACGGCCAACATTACCAAACCGAACAACTTAATATAGCAACAGAGTCTCGGGTATTAAATCTGCTTGCAAGTGATGCATTGCCGATTCACCCCACTTCACCGAGTCACAAAGAACAACGTAAAATAAACCGTTTACCTGCTGGTGAAGCAATTAAAGAAATGGTCAGTAAAGAACTGCCCTTTATCACTCATGCGGCCACAGATGAATTTAAAGATCTGTATCAATTGTTACGTGAAAATGCGACGACTTCTCCTGCTTATCTTACGTTAATGGTGTTATCGACCTTACTGGTGAGTGTTGGTTTATTTGCAAACTCTGCGCCTGTTATCATAGGTGCAATGATTCTAGCCCCTTTAATGGCGCCAATTATTTCATTATCGATGGCCATTGCCCGTCAAGATAGCAACTTACTGATGAGTAGCACGAAAACTTTATTAACGGGATTATGCTTATCACTTGGATTTGCTGCCGTAGCAAGTTTTATCATGCCAATGGAAACCGTCACGCCAGAAATTGCGGCTCGTTTAAGTCCTAGCCTGTTAGATTTAGCCGTTGCGGTGCTTTCTGGTATTGCGGCTGCTTATGCGCATGCAAGAATTGAAGCGGCTAAAAGTATGGCTGGTGTTGCGATAGCCGTTGCATTAGTTCCACCACTCGCAGTAACGGGAATTGGTTTAGGTTGGTTAGACTTTTACGTTGCATGGGGAGCATTACTATTATTTTTAACTAACTTAGCAGGCATTGTATTAGCAGGAGCATTAACCTTTTTAACACTTGGCTTTGCACCTTTTACACGAGCGAAAAAAGGGTTATCTATTGCTTTAGTAGCCGTCATCATTGTCAGTGTGCCATTGGCATTTAGTTTTATGCGCTTGTCTGATGAAGCGTCTATCATGCAGCAGTTAGAAGGAAAAAGTATTGATCAAGTGACCATCAGGCAAGTTAAAGCACATGCTTTGCAACCCGTTGAGTTATCGATTCAATTAATAACACCCACATCTTTGAGCAATGCAGATTTAGACAAGATTAAAACCAATATTGAAGAACAGTTAAAACGTGAAGTCATCATGGAAGCACAAATAATTATTCGTAGGTAATATTGCTAAAGCACAGTAATTATCGACTGTGCTTTTTTATTAATTTATTTTAGCGAGTTCAGCATGCAAGAAAATATACTATCTGTCCCCATTTTATATTCATTACAAAACTGTCCCTATGCAATAAGGGCCCGATACTCTCTGTTTAAAGCAAAACAGCGCCTATTAATTCGAGCCATAAAACTGAATAACAAACCACCTGAAATGCTAAAGGCATCCCCCAAAGGCAGTGTACCAGTACTTGTTTTAAATCATAGCGATGAAGTTGGTAATCAGCATATTATTGATGAAAGTATCAATATTATGTTGTGGGCATTGAATAAAAATGATCCTCAAGATTTATTACATAGTAGTGATCCTAAAGCACAAAAAGAAATGCTCATATTCATTAAAAATTTTGAAATGACATTTATACCAGCACTAGAAGCCTATAGTTGTGCAAAACGTTACCATGAATCAAACTTAGATGAGTGTTGTACTGAATGTGAATTAACCCTGCAAAACTTAGAAAGTCAGTTAACAAAACATGCATTTTTATATTCAGAAAAAGAAAGTTTAATCGATATTGCTCTGTTACCGTTTATCCGAAAATTTGCGCGTGTTGAGCGTCAATGGTACCGAAATAGTCCCTATCCTAAATTACAGAAGTGGTTGGCAGGTTATTTACAAAGCCCCCTTTTTACTAAGGTAATGACGAGCCATGAATTATGGATTGAGAATAGAAAAGATATTTATTTGGGATAGATTATTTTTGTTCAACAGAAAAGTCAGACCCCTTTCCTCCTGCTAAATCAACCACCACCACATGGCCACCAACACCGTGTTGTTTACATTGGGCACTAACAACAACTTGGCGCATATTATCGGGGATATAGATACCACATAATGACCGTGTAAAAGGTTGTTCATTATCATGAGGATGCAATAACACTCTTTCAGCTAACAGGTTGCCATTTATATCATGCACCTGCCAAACATCAGCGTAATGATCCCAACCTTCATCCTGATGACGGACACGCGTATTAAAACACCAACTATCATTTGAAGATTGTTTTGCTTCAACATATTGCACCTGAGCAAAGTTAAGAGACGCTGAAAACGAATCGCTTTGTTGTTCTGCAACGACAGCATAAGATGTTAATAAACCGAGTAATAATAAAGCTTTCATTTATCTTTTCTCCTTTTTATCAATATCAGATAATACTCCTAATCGATAAGCATCAATAATAGCAATGAACCAAAGTAATCCAATTGCATAAGTGATCGCACTAGCGCTTTTCTCATTACCAACAATAGAATAATTTAATAATAAATCTTTCATGGATGAGATAGCTAAGGGCAGATTGCCCGCTTCTATTTGTTGAATCAAGGGCTCCATCATGTTCATAAGGTCTTTTAATAAAAAGACAAGAATCACAATATATGACACGACTAACAGCGAGCCTGGAATATATTTTTTTAGAAAAAAATGCCCTGCACCTGGGAATGTAAATGCGGAAAGAAGTGCTGCTTTGGTTGGCGTTTTCATGATAAAACCTGATCGATACCTAAAGAATAAATGTCAGTGTGCATTTTTTGCACTGATCTAACAATATAAATATGATTAATTTTTCTAGTATATTGATTTTAATGTATTTTATAGTAAAGTTTTGCTTTATCATCATTGATTGAGGCTAAAAATTACTTTTTAACCTCAGATCTTGATAATAGAATTGCATGTTCATTAAATATCAACATGCTAAGA
>TARA_R110001583_G_scaffold9571_6_pt1 | contig 19673 bp, 21 predicted proteins | sample TARA_R110001583 | Tara Oceans TARA_R110001583 (sample SAMEA4398432) | marine metagenome | biome: Polar Biome; feature: [MES] marine water layer (ENVO:01000295) within the mesopelagic zone...; material: water (ENVO:00002006), including particulate matter (ENVO:01000060) such as...... | reverse complement strand
TAAGGTTAGGGCCGCAATAACTTCTAGAAAAAAGGCTAGCCATTTCACTAGTCCTCTTTCTTCGTAGTGCGTTGATAGCCAAACACTAAACAACATAAAACGACTCCTTACTCGCCATAGTTTCGAGCAATTTCATGTAACTCTTTTAAAGCAGCTTTAGCATCAACGCCTGTCCCTTTAACGCTTTTTATCCATTCATCATCTAAGCCTTTACTGACTTGCTTAAATTCTTCGCCTAATTGTTTATTACTCGTCACCGTAACACCGTTCTTTTTAGCAAAAATCAAGGCTCCTGCATCACCTTTATCCCAAGTACGACCTGCCATAGTAGAGAACCTTTCTCCTGAAGCTCTCATGATAGCCTCACGATCTTCTTTAGGTAAGTTAGCTAAGAAGCCAGGGTTGATGACCATTGAGAAACTGCCTAAATACATACCACCGGGTACCGCTAATACGTTAGGCGCGACTTCATACAAACGTAATGATTTTTGTTCATTCATTGGCATGAATACACCATCAATTACGCCTTGTTGTAGCATTTCATATACTTTAGAGCCAGGCGCTGCGATAGGTGTTATACCAAGACGTTTACCCAAAGTACTTTGAATACCACCACCGATTCGAATTTTCTTACCTTTCAAATCAGCCAAGCTAGTAATTGGTTTTATCGTGTGAACATGACCAGGGCCAGGAGAAAATAAACCTGCTAAGGTTAAGCCTTCAAACTCACCAGATTCCATGAAATATTTGTTGTATACACGCCAAAGGGCAACAGAAGCAGCTTCAGCATTAACTCCCATTCCCATGCCTGGGCTCGGTTGCTCCACAATTTGTGGCAGTTTAAAACGGCCCGGTACATAACCGTGATAACTATAACTAGCATCAACAACACCATCTTCGACTAAATCAAACATACTTTTTGGATGACCCATGCCGTATTCTAGTTTGAGTTTTACTCGCCCCTCACTCTCTTCTTCGATCCATTTGCCCCAAGTAGACAATATTTCTTTATTCATTGTATGTCCCGGCGGTAACCAAGTGGCAACACGTAAAACAGTGTCAGCAACAGCCGATGCTGACAGTGCTGTACAAAAACCTAATGCCGCAGTGATTTTCATTAAAGGTAATTTATTCATACTATTTTCTCCTAAACTTTATTTTTATATAGTAATTATTTAACTTACTTATTGTGTTTTTTGAAAATCTTACATCAAACGAAATAACGTGAAAATTTACGTTACTTTTATTTCTTTTGACCATATTTAACCATAAACAATATTTTGTCAAATGTTATTTATGGTTGGTTTTTTCTTACAAACCAGATTTTTTTATCAAATATATACTTTATTTTTAGCTTCATTTAATCGCTAAAATTAGTAAAAAAAATAAGCTACTGTTGAATTGATATGTTGATAACAAGTATTTTTAATTTACTTAAAAAAACATAAAAAAAACACTCAATTAAATCAATATAAATCAACTATTTATAACACTGCTATATTCCTACCATAGATTTTAGAGCATCTTTTAGTACGATAGCTTGCGCACTAGTTAATTTTGTCAACAAAGACTCTTCATGTTGTTTAGCAATACCAAAAAGTCTATTTTGAAGTACACTACCTTTAGCCGTAAGACACACTTTATTATCTACATATTTAACTAGCTCTTTTTCACTTAATAATTCAAGTATTCTTACCAACTCTTCAATTGGCTGCACAACTTCCTCTGACACGGATTTAACACTTATTGCAGACGACTCAGACAATATAGTTAGAATACGCCATTGTTCTGGCGTAACATTGCAGTCATCAATAAATTTTGGGTAGAGGTCTTTATGGCATTGAGAAATTGTCGACTGTAGAAGATACAGAAGATAATCGTCTAAAAACTCGTTGCTTTTCTTTGTTGTCTCTTCGGTTCGAGTACCTTGATGCGGTGAAGTAACCGCATAACTCCCCTTTGAGAAAACAAGCGGTGTTAATGAGTCGTCATGTGTGTACTTCTCTACTTCACCTACAATGATTAAATGATCTCCTCCTTCATAGACATTCCACGTTTTACATTCAAATTGTGCGCCACAACCTTCAAACAATGGCGCTCCACCTAGACCTGAAGTATACGAAACATCTTTAAATTTATCTTTGCCGCGACCAGCAAAGCGGTTAGAAATAGCGACTTGATTTTCGCTTAATATATTCACTGCAAAATATTCAGCTTTTTCAAAAATAGCGGCACTAAAGGCCGACTTATCTACACTCCATAGAACAAGTGCAGGATCCATTGAAACGCTATTAAAGCTACTCGCAGTGCAACCAATGGGTTGACCCTTTTCATCAAGTGCGGTGATCACGGTTACACCGGTAGGAAAATGTCCTAATGCACCTCTAAAATCTCTCATATCAAACTTACTATTACTCATAAAATTACCCCCATTTATTTAACGCCCAGCTTTGTGCGCTGGTAAAGTACCAATTCCCCAATGGGCTTTTGGATATTCACTGATCAAGACTCGAATATTTGCTTCTGGCGCTCCTATTGATATCATAACCGCTTCAGCAACCGCTTTTATCAGTGCTTCTTTTTGTTCTGTTGTCCGACCTTCCATCATATTGACATTAATAATTGGCATGCTAAATTCTCCTATATTTTTCTAAAAGTTAAACCTAAAAGTTAAACGAATTTTCCAGATAAAGTACCTAAACCCTGATATCTAACCGTAAAGTTATCACCTCTTTTGACTGCTACTGCTGCCGTAATAGCACCAATCATGACAAAAGAACCCGCAGGTAACTCCTCACCTCTCTCACCTAACATATTGGCAAGCATTGCGACAGAAGCAGCAGGATGACCTAAAACTGCGGCACCGGCACCGACTTCAACCACTTCACCATTGACTTCCATTACAACGCCTAAGTTTTTCAAATCAAGCTCTGATACCGGCTTCATTCGTCCACCGGTAACAAAACGAGTTGATGAACTGTTATCTGCAATAACGCTTTTCAAATCAAATTTGAAGTCTTTATAACGTGAGTCAATCACTTCTACTGCTGGCATGACAAAGTCTGTTGCCGCCAGTACATCGGCAATATGGACACCAGGCCCCTTCAATGCTTTTTTAGTTACAAAAGCTAGCTCGGCTTCAATTTTTGGGTGAATTAACTCATCAATTTTTATTTCTCCCCCATCAGGTACACTGAAATAATCAGCTAAAAAGCCATAACATGGTTTCTCTACGCCCATTTGCTTCATTTTAGCCCATGAGGTTAAGCCCATTTTCATGCCAACTATCTTGTGACCGCGTGCTTCTTTACGACGTCTAATTTCCCACTGAATATCTTCAGCATCGCCAAAAGTCATTTCAGGATAATCATCGGTGATTTTAGTCACTTCAAATGCTTGTAATTCAGCGTTTTCTAAGTATTCTGCAAGTTGCTCTACTTGCATTTTTGTTAAAGTACCCATTAAATTCACCCTATTATTGTGCGGTTATTAAGACGCTTTTAACTTACTTAACGTTAATGCAACATCTTCAATCATATCTTCTTGGCCACCAACGGTTCTCAAGCGACCTAACTCAACTAAAATATCTCTTGCTGATACGCCATATTTCTTTTCAGCCCGTTGTGCAAATAACAAAAATGAACTGTAAACACCGGCATACCCAAGTGTTAATGCATCGCGATCAAGGCGAATTGGATGATCCATCATTGGTACAACAAGGTCTTCTGCAACGTCCATGATTTTGTACAAATCAACGCCACTGTTAACCCCCATACGTTCAAGTACGGCTACAAAAACTTCAAGTGGTGTATTACCTGCTCCTGCTCCTAAACCAGCAACAGAGCCATCAATACGAGAGGCACCCGCTTCAACGGCTGCAAGCGAATTAGCGATTGCCATGCCCATGTTATGATGACCATGAAAACCTAATTCAATTTCACTTGGTAGCTCGCTGCGTAATAAACCTATTTTTTCAGTGACTTCAGCGGGTAACATATACCCCGCTGAATCGGTGCAATACACACAATTAGCGCCGTAGCTCACCATTAATTTAGCTTGCTCTACAATAGCTTCTGCAGATGACATATGCGCCATCATCAAAAAGCCTACGGTATCCATATTTAACTTTCGTGCTAAGCCAATATGCTGCTCAGATACATCAGCTTCAGTACAATGGGTGGCTACGCGTAAAGTAGAAACACCAAGATCTTTCGCCATACGTAAGTGATCAACCGTACCAATACCGGGTATTAATAAAGCCGATACTTTGGCTTGCTTCATTTGTGGAATTACGGCACTTAAATACTCTTCATCACTATGTGCTGGAAAACCATAATTGACTGAAGAACCACCAAGACCGTCACCATGGGTAACTTCAATTAATGGAATACCCGCATCATCCATTGCCGTGGCAATATTAACCATTTGATCTGTGCTAATTTGGTGTCTTTTTGCGTGCATACCATCTCTCAAACTCATGTCATGCAACGTGACTTTTTTTCCTTTTAAATTCATTTACTTATCTCCCACTCAAGCGCGGCTAGGCATTTGCACATTGCCCGACGTAATTTCTTCTGCAAACATTTCAGCAGTACGTAATGCAGCTGCAGTCATAATGTCTAAGTTACCGGAATACTTAGGTAAGAAGTCGCCCAAACCTTCAACTTCCAAAAATACAGAGACACGGTTACCATCGAATACAGGCCCATTTTTAATACGGTAGCCTGGTACGTATTTTTGAACTTCTTTTTCCATTTTCAAAATGGATTCAGTAATGGCTTTTTCATCTGGTAGTTCTTTCGTCAGACAATGTACGGTATCGCGCATCATTAACGGCGGCTCTGCCGGATTAATAATAATAATGGCTTTACCTTTATCTGCACCGCCAATTTTCTCTACGGCACTTGATGTTGTACGGGTAAATTCATCGATATTTTTACGTGTACCAGGCCCCGCAGACTTAGAGGATACTGTGGCAATAATTTCACCATATTCAACGGCTTGTACTTGTGAAACCGCCGCAACCATAGGAATTGTTGCTTGTCCGCCGCAGGTCACCATATTCACGTTCATTTCAAGTTTTTGTGCATGCTCTTTCAAGTTAACGGGCGGTACACAAAAAGGACCGATAGCGGCAGGGGTTAAGTCAATCATAATGACACCCAGTTCGTTCAGCTTACGGCTATTTTCAGCGTGTACATAAGCTGATGTTGCATCAAAAGCAATACGAACATCGTCAGCAATAATATGCTCAAGTACGCCATCAACACCTGTGGCACAGGTGTTGATACCCATTTCTCGAGCGCGTTTTAATCCTTCAGACGTTTCATCAATGCCTACCATCCAAACAGGCTCTATCCAATCAGAACGTTTCATTTTCATCAATAAATCGGTACCGATATTTCCGGGCCCAATGATCACGGCTTTAAGTTTCTTATTCATAATTTATTCCATCTGTTGAATGTTAGATAAACCGCGTAGAAACACTGCCCATACCACCGATAGAAACAATCATAGAATCGCCTGCTTCTACAGGCTCTAATGGCACTAACGAACCTGACATGATTACTTCTCCTGCTTTAAGCGCAATACCATAACCACCTAATGTATTGGCTAACCAAGCAACGCAATTGACTGGGCTATTAAGTGCTGCAGCACCGGCACCGGTTGAAATGATTGCGCCGTTCTTTTCAACGACCATTCCACATGTTGCTAGATCAATTTTTCGTGGATCTACAGCAGTATCACCTAGAATAAAAACACCACATGACGCATTGTCTGCCACGGTATCTTGAATTTTAATTTTCCAATCTTTGATACGTGAATCAACTACTTCAATTGCAGGCATAACAAAGTCTGTTGCCGCTAATACATCGGCTGCAGTGATGCCAGGGCCTACAAGATCACTTTTTAAAATAAACGCGATTTCACCTTCCGCTTTAGGTTGTATAAGTTGATCACTGATGATCACATCTTCGCCTTGGCTAAACACCATTTTATCGGTTAAAAAGCCAAAATCAGGTTGCCCTACGTTCAACATATTCATCACAGCTTTTGAGGTAACGCCAATTTTTTTACCAATAATTTTTTCGCCATCAGCTAAGCGTAATGCGTTTAGATGCAAAGACACTTCATAAGCATCATCAATAGTCATTTCAGGATATTCTTCTGTTAATGGCTTAATTTGCTGAGCTGTTCGTAGTGCTTGATAAAGTCGATCACCACATTGTTTTATAATTGTTTTATTCATTGGTTTACTCATATTAATTCTCTACATTTTTATACAGATGTTTTTTAATTCGGTATAAAATTCTAATGAATGAATACCCCCTTCACGACCAATACCTGACTGTTTAGCGCCGCCAAAAGCTGTTCGTAAATCGCGTAAGAACCATGAATTGACCCAAGCAATGCCTACATCTAATTGTTGAGAAACACGCATAGCTTTAGCGGTTGTTTCTGTCCATACACAAGCAGCTAAACCATAAACCGTATTATTAGCCATCGCGATAGCTTCTTCTTCTGTATCAAACGGTTGAATATGACAACAAGGGCCAAAAATCTCTTCTTTTACGGTACGTGAATTTTCACTCAGTCCAGTCCAAATAGTGGGTTCTACCCAAGCTCCTTGGTCTAAATCGCCCCCCATTTCGGGTACACCGCCACCTAAAATAACATTAGCACCTTCTTCTACCGCTATCTTGTAGTAGCTCAAGACTTTTTGTTTGTGCTCTTGGCTCACTAAAGGTCCCATGTTGACACCCGTTTCTTCAGGAGTTCCTACTTTCAATGTTTTTGCCTCGTCTCTAAGGCGTCTAACAAATTCATCAAAAATTGAACGTTCAACATACACACGTTCGGTGCCTAAACAGACTTGTCCGCAGTTAGCGAAGACTGAACGCATCGTGCCTTCAATCGCTTTATCCATGTCGCAATCCGCAAACACTATCGCGGGGTTTTTACCACCACATTCAAGAGAAATGTTACGTAAACCAACCGATGCAGCACGCATGATAGCTTCACCAGTACGCGTTTCTCCCGTAAAGGTGATGCCGTTTACATCTGGATGTTGCGTTAAAAATTCTCCTGCTGAATCAGGACCAAAGCCATGAACAACATTAAACACACCAGCAGGTACGCCACATTCATTCATCACTTCGCCTAATAAAGCCGTGGTTGCCGGTGTATCTTCTGAGGGCTTTACTACAACGGTATTACCACACGCAAGTGCAGGCCCCACTTTCCACGTCATCAACAATAACGGCAGGTTCCACGGTGAAATAACGGCAATAACACCTTTTGGTTTGCGATAACCGATATTGAGCGCACCCGTTCCATCCGGTGTATTCATATTGAAGGCTTCAGAAGCATCATTAATTAATGTATCTGACAAGCTTTTGAAGTTGGCTGCACCACGGGGAATATCTATATGCGACGCTAATGAACGTGGCTTACCGGTATCTAGGCATTCTGCAACTAAAAACTCTTCAAAACGTTCATTAATGCGATCGGCAATTTTATGTAATATGTCTAACCGTTTGGCTTGTGTATATTTTCCCCAAGGCCCTGTTAAGGCAGCTTTAGCTGATGAAACAGCAGCATTCACTTCAAATTTTCCAGCTTCATGAACTAGCCCAATAAGGCTATTATCAACTGGATTACGGTTTTCAAATGTCTTACCGCTTTGAGAGCTACAGTATTCGCCATTGATAAAATGTTTAAATTCTTTCATTATTATTTCCAAATTAAGTTAATACTTCAAGATAGGTATCGTGAATAACGAGTTCATGATAAAAAATTGCTTTACCTAAATCTTCAGCTTTCCATGTCACAGCGGGATGGTCTGGATAATGATAGTCTCCACCACAAAAGACTTCGTTTCGATTACCTGAAGGGTCAAAGAAATAGACAGTTTGGCCATGTGTTAAACCATGTCGTGTTGGTCCTACATCTTTAGTGGTATTGGTCATGGTAAGTAAGTCGGCTGCTTTGAGTAGGCTTTCCCATGTCTCTACCAAGAAGGAAACATGATGCAACTTATTAGGCTCAGGACATTCTACAAACGCAATATCATGTGCTTTCATACCGACGGATAAAAAGGCAGCAACTAAATTACCATCAGGGTCAACAACTTGTTCCGCAAGATCAAAACCAAGTACTTCGGTAAACAGTTTATGCGTCGCTTTAACATCAGGTCCAAACAGTAAACAATGATCAAAACGCTCTGCTTTCATTCCTGTTAAGTCAAGTGGCCAAGCATCAGGATTAACATTATTAATGCCCCATTTACCTGTTTGCTCTTTTTCAGCATACAATTCAAATAAATGACCTGACGGGGCAACAAATCGAACACGACGACCACAATCTTCTAAATCACCTGCGGGTAATTCGCTTATTTCACAACCATAATTAACAAGTGCTTGTTGTAAGTTATTAAGCACCTCTTCGTTGAGTACTTTAAAACCCACAAAGTCCATACCTGGTGTGTCTGATTCGGTTAAAATAACTGAATATTTATCAACCTCTGTCCAACCTTTTAGGTAAACACGCCCTTGGTTATCGCGATTAACTTCGACTAAACCAATAAGGTCTCGATAATGTTTTAGTGCTTCTTCCATATCCATCACTCTAAGCTGGATATGTCCTGGTCTCATGACACCTTTACGCATGTTGATTCTCCAATTTAATTATTAACGATAGTGGTAATAGACATTCAAACGACGAGAAAGCCTTGAGCCTTAATCATTTATGATGTTTTTTATCTGTTGTATTTTGAGGTCACTGCTAGGCAAAATACGGCATGCCAATGCAATTCCTTTATTTTCTTCTTCGATTGACACTTGAGCTCGGCTCATAATTTTTGTCTCGTAATTTCCTGCAAGTACTCTGACTTTGCAGATACCGCAGCCACCAGCACAACAACCTGAAGGCAAGCATGTTAAGCCTTTCCTTTTCATCGCTATCAGTACAGTTTGTCCTTCTGGGCAATTAAAATACTGCCCATCAACGTCAATGCGATAACCCATCATTAATTACAAATCAATCACAAGTCTTTGGCATTTAGCCCTAGAACAACACAAAGCTATTTGGTCGTTATCTGCTTTTTCTTCATCGGTTAAGAAGTGATCTCTGTGGTCAGGCTCACCTTCAAGCACATCCGTAATACAGGTGCCACAAACACCCTCTTCACAAGACATATTGACTTTGATACCCGATTTTCTTAATGCTTTAGCAATTGATTCTTCTGCGCCAACGGTTACCGTAATATCACTCTGTTCGCAATACACTTCAAAGCTATCACCGGTGATATCGACCTCTGCACTAAAGTATTCAAAATGCACTTGTTCTGACGGATAACCCATTTCCTTAGCATTATGAATAACCCAATCCATAAAGCCGGTTGGGCCACACACATATATGTGTGTACTGGGATCAACAGGACTAAACGTTGTTTGCGGCGAAAAAAGTTGTGTTTTATCTTCATCGTCATAATGAAAAATGACTTTATCGCCAAACGCATCCATCAACTCTTGTTCAAATGCACCGGCACCTTTAGCGCGTGTGCAGTAGTGCAGCTCAAATGGTTCATCGGCTTTTTGTAGTGAATAAGCCATTGCCATCATCGGTGTAATGCCAATGCCACCACCGGCTAAAATAGTTTTTTTAGCCCCTTCAAATAAAGGGAAATGGTTACGTGGTTCGCTTATTTTTATGTGATCATTTTTAGAAAATTCTTCATTAATTTTTACTGAACCGCCTCTTGAATTAGGATCGTTAAGGACACCTATTCGATATAATTCAGGGTTAGCGGGATCATTACAGAGTGAATATTGACGTATGATTTCACTTCCAATGTAAACATCGATATGAGCACCGGCAGTAAATGTTGGAAGAGTATTGCCATTTAAAGACACTAAATCCATTACCGCAATGCCTGCACCTTGGTCAATACGTGATGCAATAACTACATCTATAAGTTCGTTGTTCATAAAAATTCTCCTTTTTATGCTTAACGCATATATATGCCGCCATTAATATCCCAGGTTGCACCTGTGACTGTATTAGCCCCTTCTGAAGCCAACATGGTAACCATAGAACCAATAAATTCAGGGTTACTCATAGCTTTAACAGGAATGACGTTATTAATAATATGTTCAAGTTGATCTGCAGGAACTTTATCTCTTATTGAAGGTACATCGACTGGTCCTGGTGCTATCGCATTAACCGTGACCCCTGAGCCAGCAAACTGTCTAGCAAATATTTTAGTTAAGGTAACAATACCCGCTTTTGAAGAAGCGTAATGTGCGCCTGCAGCCGCCCCGCCCATTTGGCCAGCTAAAGAAGATAAGTTAATAATTCGACCATAACCATTGTCAAAAAAATGCTGACCGAACACTTGAGAACCTAAAAAATTACCACGTAAATTAATATCGAGTACCTGACTGAATTCTTCAGGCGTGATCTCCATAACAGCGGTAGTCGGCGTCATGGCTGCGTTATTAACTAGCACGTCACAGCGTCCAAAATGGTTTACAGTAGTCGCAAGTGCATCAATAAAATCTTGTTTATTCATAACATTTAGTGCGATTGCAATAACTTTTTCACCCGAAGGATCTAAGGACTTAGCTGACTTTTCAGCCTGTTCAATATTAATATCACTAACGACAACTGAATAACCTGCGTCCATAAGCGATTGACTAATAAAAAAACCTAGCCCTTGCGCAGCCCCTGTTACTAAAGCAACTTTTGACATATATAACTCCTAAAACAAATAACTAACGGTGGTCAAATGTCGGCTCGACTGCATGATTTTGACCACTTTTTCAGCCATTTTAAAACTGCCGCCATCTCGAACTAATTTGAATTGCAAATTAGCGGGATAGGTTCTTATGCCATTGACGTTATTTTCATATAAACAATACGCACAACGAACACGAACAACGCCATCAATATCGTCGAGAATTCTAAAACGTGACAGCGTACGAACTGTTTTTTCTGACATTTGCGTAGAAATAGCTTCTCCACTGGTTAAGCGCTGAATACGTAATTCACGCATTTCATGATTGTCGTAAGCCACATTAAGATTATTTTCATAGTCAGTTGCTGCATGATCAACTGGTACAATGTACAGGCCAGATTCAACCCATAAATCAAGCCATTGACTATATTCTTTATTGTCTAGCATATCGGCTTCTACATTTAAAAATGCACTTACGTCTGCTAATAATTGGGTATCTAGTTTCATTTCTTTTCCTCAATATTTAGTCTATTTCGACATAAGTGATTTGTATTTTTGATAGGCTGCACGCATGCCTGTTTCTGAGCAAACGGCACCTTTTACATTGCCATCATCTGATGTAGAAAGTTTTGACATACCACGGTTAACCATAATCCAACCGTCTGTACCCGCAAGTGATCCAGCTTGAACACGCTCCCAAGCTTCACCGTCATCTGGCGTGCCAAAGCCCATAGGGCCTTGAAAATGTTCATGCAAACGCATTCGTTTTTGATTAAATGCTTGTGGCGCACCTTCGCCCCCAAGCGCAATATGGTGTATCTCAGTTTCACCCGCACTGATAGGCACTAGGTTTCTAAAAAAGGCCATTGAACAGGCAATATTGGGGAATAAATTTAGGTTAAATCCACCACCACCAACAGCACGTACCAACTTGCGAACTTCTGCATCAGAATGTCCCTCGTTAGAGAGTTCTTTTGCCAAATCGCTATAACGTTCTGGGATCGGTTCATCTAGGTTAGCTTCTAAGTCCACTAATTCAGGAATCATCACCATCACACTGTGGCCATTACCTAAATCTTCAACAAAACCTTCTCCGTCAAGAAAATCGAATACTTCTTTCGCTTCTTCATCAACAGATGAAATGAATGATTTATGTACAATAGGAAAATGATAAGCATCGGTGGTGTTTTCTAGTTGAATTTTCCAGTTACCAGGGAATCTAAATCTATGATCTCCTAGTGCTTTAATTGGATAACCACCCCCTTGTTTCATAAAGAGGTCAATCCATTTTTTAGCACCACCGAGATATTCTTCTAGTGGCTCCATGTCATATTTTAACGTTGCGAAAATCATACCGTTATAAGATTCTGTTCTGACTTTAACCAAACCAAATTCAGCTTTATCGAGTATATTTTCGTATTCTTCTGGTTTTGGTAAGGCACGTAAGCTGCCGTCTAAACCGTATCCCCAGCCATGATATGGACAAGTAAATGCTTTAGTTTTACCTTTTTTCCCTTCACATACTGTCGCGCCACGATGACGACAACGGTTTAGCATCACATGAATTTTCTTTTTTCGATCTCTTGATACAACAACGGGTTGCTTACCAATTTTTGCTGTTTTGTACGAGCCTACTTCCGCCACTTCGCTTTCGTGAGCAAGCCATACCCAGGTGTTATTAAATATCTTGTCCAATTCTTCTTCAAATATACTTGGGTCAGAATAAAGAGACTTATGAATACGATCATCTTTTACTAGCGCAGCTGTACCACTTATGTTTTTTACTTCAATTTTTGTTGACATGTTCAATCCTAATTTAATCGTTTCGTAACAGGTAAGTTATTTAGGTACAGGTAGCATGGCACTATTATCCCAAGGCTCATTTATCGGGCGGCTAAACTTATTCTCTGTTTTAAAATGGCTTATTTGACAAAACCGACCCGAAAGCCTAAATTGTGCGGTGATATGCGCGCAGCTTAATTGAGATTTACCATCAATAAAGTCTGACGGTTGAAGTAACATCCAACTCCCTTTAGCAACATTGCCATCAACGGTAATAACTTCATTACCCAGTACATGAACATTAAGCAAAAAGTGTCCTGGTGCTGTGGTATATTTTGCGAACATCCTCTCAATCGCATCAACGCCTACATGTCGACCAAACGTTTTGGCATAACGTTTCCCCTTCCCTTCCCACACTGCATCTTCAGTAAAAGTCTGCATTAATGTTTCAAGGTTAAAACCAGGTCCTATATCGTCGCATAAACTCATATATCGGTGCATACATGCACTAACCCGCTTTTCATTTTCAAGGTCGTTTAGTCGTTTCTGCAACATCTCTAGGTTGAGTAATGAAGTCATAATATTAAATCCTCTCTTTAACTTGGAACAACAAGTTCACGGCCAATACGCGCTTCAACTTTTGCATATTTCCAAAGACTGTAAGTGCCATCGCCAACAGGAATTGAACGGAAAAAATCACAGCTTTTAATGACGGTATCCAAATCTGGAACATCGGCCATAATATAAGCAGTCCAAGGTGCTGATGCTGATGGACCGACTTGAATTCGGTCATCATCCATAATACCGAGTACATTAACGCCAGGGAGGTCTGATATGCCTTTCATCATCGTACTAAAGGCTTGCCATACATCCCCCATTTCTTTCTTAGGTGCATCCATAAAATTTTGATTTATACCGATACAAAACAGTACGCGATGGCTAGTTGATTCACTCATTGTATTCTCCTAAACTTTTTGATTAATTGATTATAAATAGCCAGGGAACGGTTCATGATCAAACATCATCGCCCCTGCATTTTGATAGGTAATTTCGCCCATAAAGGCGTGTTGTGTTGCTAAATGAACATCACGGAAACAGCGTGAAAGTGGGTGTTCTAAATACGCGCCCTGCATTCCAGATAAGTGATAAGCAATACGGGTAGCTTCTGCACATTCTCTAGTAACATTCGTTGTTGCCAAACGGATCATACTAACTTGATGTTTAGTCGGTTCATTTCCGGCCAAAATGGTATCCCAAACCTCGTCGGTCGCTTCATAGAAAAAAGCACGTGCAGAGCGTACTTTCGCTTCAGCTTTTGCAATATCAATTTGAGCATAATGACGCTCACCTAAGTTTGGAGCGCCGGTGACTGATTTTCGTCCTTTAGCTGAATTGACAACATGGTCAATTGCTTCTCTTGCAATACCTAATGCAGTTACAGAAAGTACTTGTGCTGCAAAAGCTAATGAAGGATATTTAAAGAAAGGTGCATCAATCGTTGGGGTGCCTCCTCTAATAAAAGTCCAATCTTCTGGCACAAAGACATCTTCGACTATCAAATCAAAACTGCCTGTTCCGACCATACCGTGCACATTCCATGTCTGTTCTATTTTGGCTTTGTCTGCTGGTAACACAGCCATTCGAGGTAGCTTATTTCCATCATCAGGCATAATGCCAACGCCCAGTAATGATGCCCCCATACAGCCACTAGCAAATTGCCAGCGACCATTAACAATAAAACCGCCATCGACCTTCTCAGCTTTTTGTGGTGGAAAAATACCACCAGCAAAAACAACATCAGGTGATTCTTTCCACACCTCGTTGATAGTATTCATTGGTAAAGAAGCTAGATACGCAGGATTCATTCCAAAGCTAGCTACCCAACCAGCAGAGCCATCAGCAGCAGAAATAGTCTCTATCAACTTTAAGAACTCACTAGGTGATTTTTCATTGCCACCAAACTTTTTTGGCACAAACGCACGGTAAACACCAATGTCTTTAAATTGTTCAACGATGTCTTGTGAGATATAACGTTGTTCATCAAAATTATTTCTTTGCGAACGTATATCTGATAGCAATTTATTAACTTTTTCTTCACCACCCCATTGTTCCATATCAATCGAATTTCTATACATTATTTGTCTCCTCCATTGGTATGTTAATATTTAATGATTCGCTCAATTTTTTAGCGATACCACAAATAAGTTCATCTTTACCTTTTGCGCCAACTAATTGCATTGCAATAGGTTTCCCTAAATGATTACGTAATGGAATTGTAATGGCTGGGTGACCAGACAGATTGAAAGGTCGAGTTAATGAACTTATCGTTAAATCAGATTTTCCAGATAAAGCCGCTTCTCGCGATAACGGAAATGACGCTAATGTAGGTAAAACTAAGGCATCTACGTTAGATAAGGCTCGGTCCACTTCATCGGTGAATATTTGACGTACTTGCTCAGCTTTATCTAATACTTCTGGCTTAATATCTTTTGCTGCTAACAGTCTTTTCGCAACATCTTCACCTAACTTACTTGTATTCAATAAATGACCAAATGCACTCCACATTTCGGCATTCATCAGTACTAAAGCAGCGTCAAATGCTTGCTCAAAGCTTGGTAAATGAACACTTTTTTTATTGATATAATGTTTAGTGAGCGCACTATCTAATAAAGTTAAAATTTCTTCTTCTGCGCTAACTACAATTTGTCCAAGACGAATAGTGCTTGGAATATCACAAGGCTTAAAGGAACTATCCATCGCCTGCATTGCCTCAATCAGCTTATTTGCTGATAGCGCTAACGGACCTACACTATCTAGCGTTGATTCGGCGGGTAAAGTGCCTTTGCGACTAATTCGATCAAACGTTGGTTTAAGGCCAAAAACGCCACAACATGCTGCAGGGACACGAATAGAGCCACCGGTATCTGTACCTATACTGAAATCTACTAATTCTTCGGCAACGGCTACCGCACAACCACTTGATGAGCCACCAGTAATATAATGTGGAAAGTTGTAATTTAAAGGAGTACCAAAATACGTGTTAACACCCGTCATACCGAAGGCAAGTTCATGCATATTCAACTTACCAATCAATTGACAAGATGAAGCTAGAACATGATCTACGACGTGGGCATTTTCTGTTGCCACGGCTTTATCTGCATAAGCAGCACTACCCGCTGTAGTAACAAAACCTTCAACATCGATATTATCTTTAACAGCAACAGTTAAGTTGACGCCTTTACCCCTAATAAATTTCTCTACAAATACACTCACGATGTTTCAACCTCAAATTAAGAACAAGATCATATTAATTTAACTTGCTTTACTTTTCAAGTAATATTTCACGTATATATTCAAATTAAAAACATGCGTAAATATTTAAAGAAAGACAATGACAAATGAAATGATTTATTTAGAGGGCTTAATAGTAGGAGTAGTTTAAACGGAGGGTATACTTGGTAAAGCTTGTTTTGATGTTGTAGTGCCGTGTTGAGATAGATATTTTAATAAAAAATGCTGAGTGTTTTTTAGCCAACCTTAGTGTTTATAGCAAAAATATGTTAACGGCCGAGAAGTAATAAGAGTAAATAAGAAGAGAGTAATAGAGGTATTAACCTTGATCTTTAGTTTGAAGAGTATGACAACAAAAACAATGTTAAAATTATTGATGACAGGGTGTGCAGATAAACTTTAAGAGCAAAGGCAGCTCATAAGTTAAAATTTACCACAGCGAGTAAACATAACTTACCTATCGTATTCAAAACACTGTGATGTATATTCGGTTGAAATAGCTAGTATGTATCTAAATTGACAAACAGTTTTTTTAATACCAAATTTAATTGTTCAATTTCATTTGCTGATAAACCATCATATATATGCTCGAAAGCTTTTTGAGTACTATTTATAATATTTGATACTGCCTCAGCTCCCTTGTCAGTCAAGACAACAATCGATACACGTCCGTCATTATCACTAGTTTTGATACGAACTAAGCCATCAACTTGTAATTTATAAGTCGACTTAGTAATAGTTGGCATTTTAGCAACAGCATGTGCTGCAATATCTGTAACACTTAATGCGCCTTCTTCTCTCAAAATAAGCATTATTCGCCATGATGTACTATTAATATTTAATTTTTTTAGTGATTTCTCTATTTTCATTATATAGGCATTTGAAACTCGCACTAGCCAATAAAATGGAAACTGTCGAAATTCAAACTTATCAGATGCCGGCTTATATTTACTTAAATCATCCAATTCTGTATTTATTTTATTCATTTAACGTTCTTATATCATCGTAAAGTTTTAAAGTGATCCAATACACACATAATAATTCAAAATATAAAAAAAGTAACGTGAATTGCACTACAAATTGATCTAAAGCAATATCTTTCAGTGATCTATCAATATTAAAGCATACAAAATGGATAGACAGCTTATTTATACTCGAGCCACCAGAGAAAGCGATATTGACACAAAAATACAAGTATAATAGAGGTTATTCCTGCCACTCTATATTATTTAAGTCCCCTGCCCTATTTAAAATATGGGATCAAAGACAATAATTTTTACGTTCATAACTCTCTAGGAATGAATTTATACTTGTTGTCTATACCCGTGCAGTCGCATTAAGATTCAGTCCATTAAAAATGGCTTTTTAAACAAATTAAACCTTACTGCTTGCGAAATCATCAAATAACTTTTTCATAATTGACCTTAAGAGAGTTGGCTAACTTTCTTAAGGTCAATTATCCTATTTTTACAACGCAGGTAAATTTTGAACTAGCCATTGCTTAAATTGTGCTTTCGGTAGAGCCCCTGACAGTCGCGCTATTTCTTTACCGTGATGAAATATCATTAAAGTAGGAATCGAGCGAATATTATAACCACTAGCGGTGTTTTGATTCTGTTCTGTATCTAACTTCACAAAACAAGCCTGAGTAGACATTTCGACGGCCATCTGTTCAAAAGTGGGTGCAAATTGTTTACACGGCCCACACCAGGAAGCCCAAAAATCAACAACCACGGGCAAATCATTATCTGTAACATAACGGCTAAAGTTTTTATCACTGCCGACAATAGGGCTTGTTGAAAGAACAGGTTTTCTACACTTCCCACAAACAGGGTTGTCATTAAGCTTAGCCTTGGCTAGACGATTTTTAGTACTGCAACTTGCGCAAACTATTTGAATAGGTGAATCAGTCATATTAAACCTCAGTAAAAAAGTATTTGAGAATTGTTTTTAAAATTGAAAGTAGAGTCCTGATATGGGTTTTACCAAAATCCAACCTGCGGCCATTAACCCATATGTCGTTGTTGTCGCTTTAATGACTTATTTTTACTTGTTGTCTCTACCTGTGGAACGGCATAAAGATTGAGTCCATTAAACAGGCTTTTTAATTTTGATGCCTCGTAGTCTAGTTCAATTTTTGAAATAACAAGTTGATGTTTTTCTGGAAATAAAGCTTCAACTGACTGTGAAAGTAGTTCAAATAATTTTTTCAGATTGATTTTATGTATTTGCCCAGTTTTATTAAAAATCCACTCGGTAATTGCCATAAAATCATCAAACGGTTTATCTGACAATATATGGGGTAATGAATACTTAAAGCGCCCTGAATTGCCAATCATGTCCCAATATCGAGCAAAGCGGTTAATACGTTGCATGGTGGTAAAGCTAACCCGGTCAGTACTTAATATATTAAAGGGGGGTAATGGATTAAAACGCAGATCAAATGCTTCGGTGTGCCTTATTATTGGGCTACCTTTTAAGCGCTTCAAAATACCCATTTGAATTTCATGGGGGCGACAATGATAGAGCTGGTTGAAGCTATCTTTGAATGTGTCAAAGGTTTCGCCTGGTAAACCAAAAATAAGATCGGCATGAATATGTGCATTGGTATTATCTTTTAACCAGATTAAATTATCTTTTGATTTGGCATTATTTTGCTTACGGCTAATATTCTTTTGCACTTCAACATTAAAAGTTTGTATCCCTATTTCAAATTGTAAACTTCCCTCAGGAAACTGCGTTAACAACTCTTTTAATTTTCTAGGTAGATGGTCGGGCACCACTTCAAAATGGAGATAGAGATCGTCAGTCATTCGGTCTAAGAAAAACTGCATAATTTGCATCGTAGTATTAATGTTTAGATTAAAAGTTCTATCGATAAATTTAAAGTTTCTTGCACCACGTTGATAGAGAACTTCCATTTGTTTAAGAAATAAGGTTAATTCAAATGGGTCAGATGTTTTATCTAAAGACGATAAACAAAATTCACATTTAAATGGGCAACCACGTGAGGCTTCAACATAGAGCAAACGGTGTTTCAAATCTTCATCAGTATAATACTGATAAGGTAATTCTAACTCGGCTAACGCAACAGGTGTCGAGTTGATAATTTTTCTATCTGGTGCCGTTTCATTGATGATGTCTTTACACAGTTGATAAAAACTTAAATCAGCCGGTCCCGTCAATACATAATCTGCATAACCAACAATAGCTTGCTGCTCAGTTTCATAACTGACTTCTGGCCCGCCCAATATAATCTTAATTTCTGGTGCTATCACCTTTAATAAACTCACAACATCGGTGGTTTCAACAATGTTCCAGATATAAACACCAAAACCAACAATATCAGGTTTTGCTTCTAAAATTTGTTCAACAATATCAATAGCGCGAGTTTGGATAATAAACTCTTTTATTTCACAACAACTCTGTAATTCTTTTAAATTAGCGTAAAGATAGCGTAAACCAAAACTGGTGTGAAAGTACCTCGCATTAAGTGTGGCAAGCACAATTTTAGGCGAGGATTTATCTATTTTATCACTGCTTTGACCAGTACTTTGATTAGTACTTTGATAAGTAATCGCTGTACTACTTTCTATCAGATCAGCTTTTATTGAATCTGGCGTTATTGGATCTGAAGTACGGTCTTCAGTTAGATCAATTTGCCTAACGGTGAGTTCCGGATGATTTATTTGCTCTGCCATACTGTGTCTAAATACCTTTGATTAACTATCTTTGGTGGTAATAGCGCAATTATACTTTGATTTATTACGTTATTCAGTAATCTTATTTTGTGCAGCGAAAAATCAACTAGTCATCTGCCTAGAAACTAATGGTTTACGTTATATATGAACTTTATGAAGTG
>TARA_R110001583_G_scaffold34847_5_pt1 | contig 19694 bp, 12 predicted proteins | sample TARA_R110001583 | Tara Oceans TARA_R110001583 (sample SAMEA4398432) | marine metagenome | biome: Polar Biome; feature: [MES] marine water layer (ENVO:01000295) within the mesopelagic zone...; material: water (ENVO:00002006), including particulate matter (ENVO:01000060) such as...... | reverse complement strand
TTTGATTGCTTCATATTCTAGGTTTTCTTTAAATTTCGAAAATTTTGAATTGCCTCCAGATGTATGGAAAGGAAGCTATTAATGGTATATTATTAAAGATTTTCGGCTAAAGCCTGAGTCAATTGAAAGCTTAATTGTTTCCAGTTAAATTGCTCCAGATTTTGAATTGCCTCCAGATTTATCTGGAGGATATAATAAATCAGCATTCAATTGGCTTTAGCCAAACTAATTAATCAGTATATTTTTCAAATTTATATGTATCCATTAACTTTTATATATGGCAGGGTATGGTTAGGGATTTAGGATAATGTAATTTGCGATTTTTATTAAAATTAATCTTTTTTGATATAAGTTTATAATTATAAAGAATCAATTTTTTAAGATTTTGGTTCAATCCAATAGTACTGCATATTCTAATCACAGGTTAAAGCCTATGCCAATTGAAATGAATTATTTACAGTTAAATTGCCTCCAGATTTTAAATTGCCTCCAGATTTATCTGGAGGATATGAAATGATTTAATAACAAATTGGCTTTAGCCAAACTATTTTAAGCTGTTAGCCTTTAGTACTTATATTTACCTTTCCACAAATTTTTCAAAAACGCTCTAAAACTATGTTCTCTGGGGTTGTTACCAGGCTCATAAAATTGTGTATTTTCTATTTCTGAAGGTAAAAATTCTTGTTGCACAAAATTATTTTCATAGCTATGCGCATACTTGTAATTTTTCCCATAATCTAATTCCTTCATCAATTTTGTTGGTGCATTTCTTAAGTGTAAAGGCACCGATAAATCTCCGGTTTCTTTAACCAATGCTTGTGCTTTTCCAATAGCTTCGTAAGATGCATTACTTTTTGCTGAACTAGCTAAATACACCGCACATTGACTTAAGATAATACGTGATTCAGGAAAGCCAATGGTATTTACAGCTTGAAATGTGTTATTTGCCATAATTAACGCCGTTGGATTTGCATTGCCTATATCTTCTGAAGCTAAAATTAATAGTCGCCTAGCTATAAACTTTGCATCTTCACCACCTTCAATCATGCGTGCCAACCAATAAACAGCACCATTTGGATCACTACCTCTTATCGATTTTATAAATGCTGATACAATATCATAATGTTGTTCCCCTGTTTTATCGTACAACACGGTATTTTTTTGCACTTTTGAAAGCACTAAGTCATCGGTAATTGTAATAGGTTCATCTTCAGAATTTACGACTAATTCAAAAATATTTAACAATTTTCTGGCATCACCACCTGAAATACGTAACAAAGCTTCCGTTTCTTTAATCGTTACATTCTTATTAGAAATTACGGAGTCGGTATTTAAAGCACGCGTTAACAAGGCTTCTAAATCGGCTTTGTTAAAAGAATTTAATATATAAACCTGACAACGAGATAGGAGTGCAGGTATAACTTCAAAACTTGGGTTTTCTGTAGTAGCACCAATTAAAGTAACCCAACCTTTTTCAACCGCACCGAGTAATGAATCTTGTTGAGATTTACTAAATCTATGAATCTCATCAATAAATAAAATAGGATTTTTAGATGTAAATAAGCCACCACTTTGTTTGGCTTTATCAATAATTTCACGGATATCTTTAACGCCTGAATTTATTGCACTAAGCGAATAAAATGGGCGTTTTGATTCTTGAGCAATAATGTTTGCAAGTGTTGTTTTTCCAATCCCTGGAGGTCCCCAAAGAATTAATGATGGAATTACACCACGCTTTATATGTTGCGTTAATGCACCTTTTTCACCAACCAAATGTTGTTGACTAATATAATCATCTAATGTTTTTGGTCTAATTCGTTCTGCTAAAGGTTCATTCATTTGTAGGTGTAAAAAAAGGTTAAGCTTTTGGCGAGTTACAAATTTAGTATATTTATATTATAGTCTCATTTATTTTAAGTGATAGGTTTTTAACATTTTTATTGCTGACAATTTATCAGAAACCAATATTTTGGACTTATATTTGATATTTCCTTATCATAATTATATAAAATGGGCGAATCAAATTTTAAATTTAAGTCAACTGTTATAGCAATTCCTGTAGTTTCTGTTTTGGCAATTTGGTTGGTTTATTTTATTGAAATCAATTTTGGATTTAATTTTAATACCTACGGTATTTATCCTAATTCTTTGTTAGGTTTAAGAGGAATTCTATTTTCTCCATTTATTCATAGTGATACCAGTCATTTAATTAATAACTCAATTCCTTTAGTTGTAATGTTAGGTTGTTTGTATTATTTCTATCAAAAAATTGCTAATAAAGTACTTATTATAGGAATATTGCTAACAGGTTTTTTAACTTGGGTGTTGGGCCGTCCATCATATCATATTGGAGCGAGCGGGATTGTCTACTTATTGGTGAGTTTTATTTTTTTTAGCGGAATATTTAGACGGTATTATAGGCTTGTTGCATTGTCTTTAGTAATAGTTTTTTTATATGGAAGTATGGTTTGGTATATTTTTCCAATGGAAGAACGAATTTCATGGGAAGGACATTTGTCAGGCTTTTTAGTTGGATTTAGTTTTGCGTATGTTTTCAGAAAAAAAGGGCCGCAACCAGAAAGTTTTAAGTATACTGAAAACCCAGAATTTGAAAACCTATTTGATGAAAATGGGAATTTTATTGAAACTACTGAAAATAAGGAAGAATAATAGATTTTTTCGCAATAAAAGACTTCTGATTGTGGTATAATTTTTGAAGCCTTTATTTATATTAAAAACAAAAAATTATGAAAAAAATAATTTATGTTAGTTTATTACTAAGTTTTACCAATATGATTTCTCAAAATGTAGATTATCAAGGGAATGGAGTTCGTGAAATGTTTATAAAACAAAATAGTGATATTAAAGGAAACGACTTTATATATAATGAATGGAATAGCGGAATACTGGTATTCAATGATAGTGTTTTTTCTAAACAAGCCTATTTAAAATACGATGTATATAGAGGGCAAGTTTTAATTAGAAACACAAAAAAACCTGATGAAATTATTGAAATTTCCGATAGAACACTTACGGGTTTTGCTATTTTAGAAAGAAATCGTAATTTAAAACATAATTTTGTAAAACTTAAAAGCTTTAATTTTGAAGGTGAAGCTGAAGATGGATTTTACGAAATAGTTATTAATCATTGGAATGTAAATTATTTTATTAAAAAAAATAGTAAGGTAGTATATGATCCAAATAGGAGTGAAGGTAGTCAAACTGCTAATAATCTACCTTTTGAATTTAAAGACAAAACTGAATATTACATACTTAATAGCGATGGTTTGTATGTTAATGTTAGATTGAAGAAAAAAGATATTAAGTCAGTTTTAAATAAAAATACGAAACTAGTAGACACTTATATTAAAACTAACAAAATTAAATTTCATAAAGAAAATGATGTTATGAAGTTAGTGAATTATTACTATTCTTTATAAAATGAAATAATACTTCTAAAGTGTACCTTTAAAAAGGTGATTCTATAAATAGTTATACTAAAATACAACCCAAATAGTTTAAAACGTTTGGGTTGTTCTATTTAATACATTAAGAATTCAAAAGACTATTTGATGAAAATGGAGATTTTAATCCTCCTTTGGAAGAAGAGGAAGAAGAAGAGAAGAGGAGCGAATTCTCTTAATTTTTCATTATAAACCTTATATGTAAAGCTGATTTTTAATTTTCTTAAGTAAAACATTATGTGTAATTGCTTTACTTTTTAAAATAAGTACAGGTGAAAAAAAAATTTACACCGGTGAAAAAAAAATAAGTAACGGTGCTTTTAAAATAAGTAACGGTGCTTTTAAAATAAGTAACTGAGCTTTTAAAATAAGTAACGGTGCTTTTATAATAAGTAACTAAGCTTTTTAAATAAGTCGGTCAACAAATTTCAAAAGGCGGTCAACTTTTATTATTTATATAGGGCTTTATGTTAATCGCTGTCTGGTTGCTTCATATAAAAATGCACCACAAGCTACAGAAACGTTTAATGATGCAATTTCACCCAATAAAGGAAGTTTAGCTTTGTAATCCACAATTTTTAAAATGGAAGGATTGATACCTCTATCTTCTGATCCCATAACAATGGCAATAGGTACTGTTAAATCAACAGCATAAATTAAATCTTCTGTTTTTTCAGTAGCTGCTACCAATTTAATATCGGCAGCTTGAAATTGAAAAATAGCATCTTTTAAATGGTCTACTTTACAAATAGGAATTTTAAAAGCAGCACCAGCAGATGTTTTAACAGTATCTGCACTTATAGGTGCATTCCCTTGTTTTTGTATAATAATGCCATCTACACCAGTACATTCAGCGGTTCTAATAATAGCACCAAAATTACGCACATCTGAAATTTGATCTAACAATAAAAATAAAGGAGTTTTCGTTTTTTCTAAAGTACTAGTAATTAAAGTGTCTAAATCTGCAAATTCTATAGGTGATATTTGAGCAGCCACACCTTGGTGATTACTATTTTTAGATAACCTATTTAACTTTTCAACAGGCACATGACTAGTAGCAATGTTATTTTTTTTAATAAGTGTATTTAATTCTGAAAATAAATGACCACTTAAATCTTTTTGTAAATATACTTTGCTAATTGTTTGCCCAGCATTAATGGCTTCTATAACTGCCCTAATACCAAATATTTTTGAAACCTCGTTTTCCATTTTGCAAATGTAGTTATATTGTGGCAATAAAAAAACCACCGCTATTGCGGTGGTTCTTAAAAATTCTATTTTTTGTATAATCTATTAGCAATAGATTTAGTTTGTGTCAAATGAATTAGATTCACTAGCACCAAAGTTACCGCCACCAGAGGCTTTTACTGCGCCACCAATAGTTAAAGTATAGGTACCGTCAGCCGGGTAACTAAGTCCATCACCATAAGCATCAGTAATTGTAAAAGTGTAATCTCTACCTGCACACAGAGTGATTGTTTCAGAAACACTTGCTTGACCATCAGAATATGAACCAGCATCTTTTGATGCAACAACACTTCCTAAGGCATCAATAATCTCCCAAGCTGTTTCACTACCATAACCATCAAAAACAATATCTAAAGTTCCTGATACTTCGTTACAGTTTTGAACATACTCAAGAGTAGTTGGTTCACCGTTATAAGCGCCAGCCACATCTTCAAAGTTAATTGTAATTTTATTTACTCCAATACCTAAGTTTACATCAGATAAAGAAACAGTTAAAATTCCTTCGTTTGATCCAGCTGCAATTGATACAGAAGCAGGCACATCATATGAACCAGCCGCCGCATTAGATCCATCAACAGTTACGTTAAAAGTTGTGGCAGCACTATATACTTTAGCTGTATATACAGGTATATCAAAAGTAGTTGATCCTCCAGGATCTACTCCCGTTGAATATGTATCAGCTCCAAACGCAATATAGTCCAAAGCAGAAGGTTCTAGCGTGTCTTCACAATTAAGTAAAGAGATACTTACTAATAGTATCAAAAAGATATTTGCTATTTTTTTCATAAAGTTTAAATTTTGTTTAATAAATTATAAACATTTTAAATGTCTATTTATAAATTTTAATCACTGATAAATGGATTATTTTGAATCTCATTTAATAAAAACACTATTTATTACCTTCAGTAATATTAGGATTGTCTGTAATTTCTCTTTGATGTATAGAGAAAGTTACGTTGGGATCATCATAAGTAATAGTTTCACCAGCTCTGTTTAAGTGATTGTCACCTCTAGTGTTATTTAATTTTCTTCTTTTCATTAATAGGTAACTTTTACCTTCAGCAATAAATTCAATTTTTGTATTAAAAACAATTTCATCTATAAGTGCTGGACCTGATAATCCATCTACATAAGCATAATCCGCAGGATCATCGTATCGTTTAGCTAAGACTTCTTTTAACCTCATCCTAGCAGCAATATCATCGCCTTCTACAGCACTCATTTCAGCAGATAATAAATACATTTCTGTAACTCTCATATAAACATAGTCGTCTGTTATTGGAAGTTGTCCAAATTGTACTTTCTCTAAATTGTAAAATTTTCCAGCTGGGATTAATGGCGAGGCTCCTGCATCTAAAACATCTTTATTTTCCCCAGTTGGTTTACCAAATTGTTGTTTTCTAATGTCATTAGCGTTTATTCTATCATAAAGACCTCTATCAATTCCTCTATAATTACCAACAGCTTGGTATGAGTAGCTGTAATAGTCCATAAATCCATGCCAAGAAACTAAACCTAAATCATTAGCTATGGTTATATCAAATCCCCACATCCATCCTGGAGTACCTAATGTTGTGAAACCACCAGTAACTTCAGTAGCATCCATCATTGTAAACTCACCAGAATTAATAACTTCATCAGCTAGTTGCTTAGCTAATATATTTTTATCGCTTTGACCCATTGATGCATATACATATGCAAGTAATCCTTTAGCAACATTTTGGTTTATTGATGCTTTATTAGGTCTAGCATAACTGTCCATAAAACTAATTGCAGAATCTAGGTCAGCTATTATTTGATTGTATACATCACCCATTGTTGATTTTGGCTTTCCAGGTTCACCAGGGTTAATATATAATGGTAAAATTTCTGCACTAGCGTCATATTGAATAGCGTAGTACTGACTCAAGTAAAAATAAGCAAATGCTCTAACTGCTTTTGCCTGACCTACTACACCTTTTACATCATCAGATTCAGGAATAACATCATTACCACCATTATTGGCAATAATTAAGTTAGCACTATTAATTATTCTGTAGTAAAATCTCCAAGCAGTATAGTTTGGAATATCTATAGTATTGTCTGATGTCGAAATATAATTCGCTAAGGCTACAAATCTATTATAGCTGGCACCAACTTGTGCTAGATCACTAGATAATAAATCACTCACTAAATCAAAAGATTTATGACCAAAATCTTCTTGCCTATCAGTACCACCTATATAAGGAGTTACCATTTGATTGTAAATTCCTCTTAAATTCGCTTCTGCAATACTAGGATCAATTATGACAGTTTCAGCTAAATCTTCATTAGTTATGAAACTCGTAGGTCTTAGTTCTAAATAATCGTCACCACAAGAAGTAACAATAATACTTGTAATGGCAATACTAAAAATATATATTATTTTTTTCATTGTTATAAGTTTTTTTATTAAAATTTAATACGAACACCTAATGTATAATTAGATACTGGTAGATAGGTATATCTGTCAGATTCACCTGTTAATGAAGTCATAGGATAATATCCATCTCTAGCAGTTAATATAAATAGATTATCACCTGATACCCATAAATTAATTGAAGAAAGTCCTAATTTAGTTAAAAATTCTGAAGGTACACTATAACCTAATCTAATATTGTTTAAAGATAAGTAGTCAGAACTCTGCAGGAATCTTGTAGAACTATAATTAGCTTGAATATTTTCATTTGAGTAAAGTCTAGGAACATTTGTAATATCTCCAGGTTCCATCCATCGATCTCTCATGTCAACACTATAACTTGAAGAACCAACTTTACCATTAGTCATAAGATTTGCATATTGCTGGTCATAACCATAACCTCCTAAGCTATATCCAAACTGAGCCGATAAAGAAAAATCTTTGAAAGAGCTATTTAATCTAAAAGCACCTCTAACAGTAGGGATAGCAGATTTACCAACGTATTTTCTAGTGGCGTCACTATAGGTATTTGTTACTCTTTCTTGAATAACTGCATCTGGATTTTCTGATGTAAAAACCAACATATCCGGAATACCTTCTCCACCATCATATTGATTATTCCCATTTTCATCAGACCAGTTTTCCATCCACATAGGGTTACCATTAGCAGGATCAACACCAGCCCATTCTCTAATGTAATAGTCATAAATACTACGTCCTTTAGATTGACCAAATCGACCGCTAATATTAATAACCTTTGGCCCACCAGTTGCGTTTTCAATTGGCATTTGAGTTATTTCGTTATCAAACATCTCACCATTTACGGTTAATGATAATTTAAAATCTTCATTTCTTACAATGTTACCAGTTACATTAAATTCAAAACCTCTATTCTCTAATGAACCGTCGTTAGTTAAAATAACAGCATCACCTGTAGATGGAGGTAATCTCTTATTTACATATAAATTATTGGTCTTTTTAATATAATAATCTAAATCTGCTTCAATTGCACCATTAAATAACTCAACTTCAGCACCTACTTGAAATTGCTCACTTGACTCCCAAGTAATATTTGGATCAACAACAGCCCTTGGAGCTAGAGAAGGTTGTCCTAGAAGATTTTCTATATTAAACCCAAGTTGACCTGCATAAGCATCATTTCCTTGATCACCAAGAACACCATAACTAGCTTTAAGTTTTAAGAAATTAATAACGTTTGATGAACTTAAGAAATCTTCTTCACTAGCAATCCAACCAGTACCTACTGACCAAAATGTTCCCCATTTATTTTTAAAAAATCTTGATGAACCATCTCTTCTTAATGTACCTGATAAATAATACTTAGTTGCATAGTTATAGTTAACTTGTGAAAAGTAACTTTCTAATGAAGTCTCTTCAATATTACCATAAGATACACCATTTTGATCTAAGTAATTTTCTGGCACACCTGCAGCATTTGGATTTAAGTTAACAATACCTTTTTTACTAAGGTCAAAATATTCTTCATTCTCTTTAAAAGATTCGTGAGCCACAAACATATTAAAGTTATGATCTTCACCAAATACAGTCTTGTATCTTAAAATTTGGTTGAAATTTTCTGAAACATAAGTTGTATTAGCCTTGTAAAGAGTACCACCTAAAGCAACACCTTGGCTACCTTGAATAGAGTTTCTAGTTTGGTCTAAATTACTACTATAGTAATTCATACCATATGTAGTTTCAAATGTTAAACCTTCAAATATGTCAACTACAGCATTAACATTTGCATTAACAGAATGTCTTTTAGTTCTATTTATGTTATAAATAGCTTCTCCAACTCCATTATATGTAGCAGAAAAATCTCTAACATTACCAGCTATATTATCACCAAAATCATAAAATGGGTCACCAGTATTTGGGTTATTTACTATATTACCATCAGTATCTCTAAGAAATAAAGAATAAATAGTTGGAGTGTAATCTAACATATATGTTACATTACCACCACCATAACCAGTAGCATCATTATATTCACTATAAGAATAATCTAAATTTGTTGAAACTTTAATTCGATCTACAGGATTTGTGGTTACATTTAACCTTGTAGAATATCTGTCAAATTGAGATTGTTCGACAAAACCCTCATCAGATAAATACCCTAAAGAAAAATAATGTTTTGTTTTAGCATTACCACCAGATGTTTTAAAGTTCATTTCATTTCTAAGACCATCTCTATACCCTGCATCTCTCCAATCTGTTGGGGTGAATTTTCTTGTCACACCACTTCGTACAAGACCAGTAGATGGATCTATAAGTTCATTACCATCAACTACATTCCACATGTTGTATAAAGGTGCAACACCTTTATCAGAGAATAAATTATCTAAAGCGTACTGTGAAGGGTTGGCTCGTCCTTCATACTCAGCGGTATTTTTAAGACCATCGTATACTATCCCCATATACTCTTCTTCATTGTTTACAAGATTGTAATTTGGTATGGATCTGCTGTTAATAGAAGTTGTAAAATCAAATTCTACAGTACTTTTACCAACAGTACCTTTTTTTGTAGTTAATAACACTACACCATTAGCACCTCTAGCACCATAAATAGCTGTTGCAGATGCATCTTTTAAGATTACTGTTGATTCTATGTCATTAGGGTTAATAGCATTTATATCTGCAGAAAAAGGAACTCCATCAACCACATATAAAGGATCACTATTACCTTCTATAGAACTAAAACCTCTAATTCGTATGTCAGCACTTGACCCAGGTCTACCATCAGTTCTAATAACTGAAACTCCTGACGATTCACCAATTAATGCTTGCGCAACGTTGGAAACAGACTTCGCATCGATATTTTCGCTAGAAACAACACTTGCAGTTCCAGTAAATGATTTTTTTGTTGTTGTTCCATAACCAATTACAATAACTTCTTCTAAAAGGTTAGAACCAGCCATAGTAGCATTTATAATATTAGATTGCCCCACTGGTTTTTCAATAGTTTCCATACCAACATAACTGAAGACAACTACGTCGCCTACATTTGCTTTTAAGGTATAATTACCATCAAAATCAGTTTGGGTTCCGTTAGCGGTACCTTTAACAATAACATTTACACCAGGTAAAGGACCTCCTTCATCTGAAACTGTTCCTGAAATTGTTTTTTCTTGTGCAAATGTAATTTGCACTAATAACGCTAGTAGCAGCGTTAAAATTCCATTTAACTTTGTTTTCATCATAAAATTGTTTGAATTAATTTTGTCAAAAATCTAAAAATTAAAATTACTTTCCTAATTATATGTTAAATATTATTTTAATAAAAGATTTCTTAAGTAAGATGTATATAAAGTATTTAGGTTGCGTGAGGGTTCTTATTTTTTGCTGACTGTATATTTTTTTTAAGTAAATAAGTGTTTTATAAGCTTTTACACGATTATAATCAGTAATTTATGTTTAATTTTTATGTGAGTGAATTAACAGCAATAATAGATGTAATGGGTTAAGATTGTAGTAGTCAGTTTGGTTTGTCTGCCTAATTTCAACGAATATGATTTGGTTCGTGTAAATTTTTTGCATAAAAAAACCACCAAAAGTTAACTTTTGGTGGTTTTAAATTTATAACTATTTAACTAGTTTAAAATTTTTAAATGATAGTTAAATCTGCAATAAAGTAAGGAGTGTCTGAATAACCTTTATCTAACATCCATGCGGTTAAATCCCAACCATCTTGTATTAAATGATATTCAATATATAACTCACCTGTTACAGCATCATAAGTACCAGTACCATCAATATAATAGTCGTCTTGAACAGCGCCATTGTATGTTGTTGTATATAAAAATTGTGATTCAATTGTTACAATTCCAGCACCGTCTACAGTATAATAAACGTTACCTGCATCTACAACAATTTCACCCCACCAATCTAACATCCATTCAGTATTTAAACCTTTAATAATTTTTCCTTCGCAATCTTCATTTGTAGAAACTTGACTGTCATAATCTACATCTGTACCTATCCATTTAACCTCAGTAAGAGAGTAGCTTTGTGTACGTATATCTTCAATTGCATAGCTATTACCAGATTTGGTAATTTTAGTCATAACGTAATAGTTCAAACTACAAGTACCTAAATTGCTGATAGCAGCAGGATAAGAATAAGCACTTCCATTGATAAGACCAACTTGGTTAAATTCTAAATTTAAATCTATGTCTCTTACAATATCAGAAGCAGCATAAAAATCTGCAACCACATAATAGTCACCATCGGGTGTATCAGCGTTTAAAACAAAGGTTTCAAAGCTACCACCATCAGCTCCACCAATATCCCCTGCATTATCAGGAGTTGAAGAAATTAGTAATCTTAAATCTGCAAAATCTGTGGCGTCAATTTCTTCACCATCATCAGTAGTTGCTATAGAAGAAGCTGCCCAACCCATATCAATTACTAAATCTCCTTCTGTGTAATTCAAAATAGTGAATTCCATAGTTACTGGAGTTAAAGCTGCATTAGCAGTTGTATTATCTCCAATTTGGATTTTTACAGTTTCAGTATCTTCCTTAAGTTCATCAGAAAGAATTTTAATTGCTCCTGTTGCTGATGTTGCACCAGCAGGTATTGTTATACCTCCATCAACAGTAAAGTCATCACCTATTGTAGCATCGCCACCAATTTGTGATATAGAAAGTTTTGTATCAACTAATTGTGCGGTACTTAATGTAGCAGTGAATTCAAAAACAGAATTGTCCTCAATTAAAGTAGCATTCGCAGCTGTAGTAAGCGATAGCGTTGGGGATGTAGGCACCAATGTGCTGTACCCTGTATTTTCTTCTTGGTCACAACTCACTATAAGTAAACTTATAGTTGCTGCTGCGAAATAAGAAAAAATACTTTTATAATTTTTTGTTATCATCTTTATATTTTTTAATTTTTGTTAAATTAGTCTACGATTTTTTGCATTTTTTCGTAAAACTCTCTAGTAGCACCAGTACCTCTATGATATCCTGTTGTAAATTCTAAGATATCTTCGCCTGTTTCATCATTTTTAGTTGCTTGAGCAAAACAAGTTAGAGATTCAAATGCTAGGTCGTTTTCACAAGTCATAATTGGTGATGTATTTAATAATACATCAGCATCATCTAAATCTTTACCTAATATAGTAATTTCAAATGTATCTGGGTCAACTGTAAAATAGTATGCATTATCTGCCCAGTAAGCCAAACCATTGTGTTTGTATATACTAGCATCAATAGATTCAATTACAACTTCATCTCCATTCCAATTACCACTTTGTAATGCTCCTGAATTCCAGTAAGCACTATCAAGTACTAAATAGGTACCTGCAAATCTTGTAGATACTGTTGCTTTTGTACTTGAATAATTTTGATACTCTCCATTACTGGTTATAGAGAAATACTCAAATTTCCAATAATCACCTACTAAATAGTCCCCGTCAGCTGGTGATAAAGCAACACCTTCAAGTGTTAAACCATCTACCATTTCTGAAAAGTCGAAACTATAACTTACCATACTATTTTGGTCTGTATCTGAAAGAGTGATAGTTTTAAAATTGTCAATAGTATTAGATACAATTGTTACTTTATCATCTTTTTCAGTTTCAGCGTTATAAACTAATTTACTGCTGTAAAAAGTTTTTGCTATTCTAATACTAGTTGTTTTAGCTGCACCTTGAAATACGCGAATATTAGCTGTATAAGGTCCAGGATTACCTACTACATAATTTATAGAGGTATTTTTCACATCCAACAGTCCGCCTCCTGAAAGGTTGCCGTCTGCATTATCCACATTTAAATCAGCATCATTACAAGCAATGAATGTAATTAATGATAAAAATAAAATGCTTATTGTTTTTATTGTTTTCATATTTAAATCTTATTTTTTAAATTAATTCATCCACCAAACTGGTGTTGTTAAATTATCTGCACCTTGAGCTGAAACTGCTGCATTATAATTAGCAGTATTCAAAGAAGATTCCAGTGTAGGATAGTTGTATCTAGATGGAATTTCATTTAAATCTGCTTCTGCTGCAGGGTCTAATGCTGGGTAACCAGTTCTTCTCCACTCATTCCAAGATTCAACTCCTTGTGAAAACAAGGCAATCCAGTTTTGAGTTGCAATTTGTTCTAATGCTGTTGATTGATTTGCGGTGTTTAATGCTTTTTCAGCTAAGAAATTAGAAATATCTGGTCCAGCTACTTCATTAAATTCTAGTGAAGCTGTAATTGCTTCAATATATAAAGCATTAGCATCACCCGAGATATAATTTCTTGTCACTGCTTCAGCCATTAAAAATTTTAATTCTGCATTTGAAACAAAATAACCTGGAAGCTCTGGGCGTAAGTAAAAATCACCTAAGGCTGATACGTTTGTATAGTTGTAGTCATCATTAGGAACATCTGTAAAACCTGAAGGTTTACCTCTGTACTCACCATCTTCATTTAACCCTGCATATACAGCTAATCTAGGGTCGCTATCAGCGGCTAATCTATCAACCATTTCAGAGTTGATTTTCCATTCACCTCTTGTACCAAATACAATACTTTCATACAATGGGTTTGAACTTGGATCAGCACCTAAGTACACTAATTTAGCATCTTCATCATTGCTCTGGAATAAGTTTCCTGCAGTTACCAATGCTTGTAATTCAGTAGCTACATCCATTTTAGCTTCTGCTCTCATTAACATTCTAAATTTTAAAGAGCTCGCAAATTTCTTCCATAAGTTTGCATTACCCCCATACAAAATGTCATTTGTAGCATCAATAGTACCACCTGTACCTAACAAAGCGATTGCTCTATCTAGCATAGCTAAAGTACCAATATAAACTTCTTCTTGACTGTCATACTTAGGCGCTATAATTGCGTCAGTACCAGCTTTAATAGCTTCGCTAAATGGTATCGCTCCATAAACATCAGTTAAAAAGGAAAAACCATATGCTTGTAGTGTTAAAGCAACCCCTTGCATATTATTGTTGTTTTCTGTTACTGCAATGTCATACATTGAATTTGCATCAGAAATTACACCTGTACTGATAGGACTATTGTTTGTACCAGCATAAAAATTATTCCAAAGAGATGTTATTACAGATTGTCTAGGAACATATCTTGCTTCATCGTTGTATTGTACTTTTGCAAATTGTTGAGACCAACATGCACCCATATCACCACCAACAAAAGTGCTGTAAGAAGCATTTTGAGCAGCTCTAACAATACCAGGTATTAACAAATCAGAAGGAACTGCTAACGGATTGTTAGGGTCTTGATTTAACTCTTCAAAATCTGTATCACAACCAACTGAAACCAGTAAGCTGAAGAAGAGAATTGTTATAATTTTTAATCGTTTCATATTTTAATATTTTAGAATTGTTAAGGTTATAGTTTTAATTGAATATTAAAACCTATACTTCTCGCAGATGGCAATTGTCCAAATTCTTGACCTTGTTCTGAGTTGTCATCACTAAATGAAGATTCAGGATCAATATGTGGAACATTTTTATATAATATTGCTAAGTTACGACCTACTAAAGAAAAATTGATATTTGTAAATAACGTCTTCTCAATTAGTTTTTTAGGTAATTTGTACGTTAACATTACTTGTCTCAATTTTACATACGAAGCGTCAAATACTGAAGACTCAACAATACTATTTGAATACGCTCTTTTGTTATAGTTTTCTGCAGTAACACTAACGTTGTTTGGTACGTAAGCACCATCAACTAACATTACACCATCACCAACAACACCAGTTTCTCTACCATAAGCAGTTTCTGCTAAAACACCAGCATATCTACCCCAAGCATTTGTCATAGTGTAAATATCTCCACCAATTTTAGCATCAAGTAACGCGTTTAAAGTTAAGTTTTTATAACTAAAAGTGAAGTTAGCTCCACCAGTCCAATCAGGTGTAATATTACCAAGTACTTTGGTGTCAGATAACACTTTAGGTAATCCATTTTCATAAATTACATCACCACTAGGGCTTCTGTCAAAATAAGTTCCCACAATATCACCATATTCATGACCTTCTCTAGCTTCTAAAGTCATTGACCATTGACCACCTAAGACTAAAGATTCTAAGCCACCTAATGAAACAACTTCATTCGTGTTTTTTGCAAAATTAAGATCTAAATCAAATTTGAAGTCGCTACTTTCAACAACCGTAGCTCCTAATTGTAGTTCAATCCCTTTGTTATTCATTTCTCCAACATTAGATACCGCACTTGTATAACCTGAAGCAGCAGTTACTTGAACTGGTACTACTAAATCTTTACTTGTTTGGTCATAATACGTTGCATTAAAACGAACTTTACTATTAAATAATCTAAGGTCTAAACCAAATTCAGTACCTGTTGTAGTTTCAGCTTTAATGGTAGGATTGTTTAAAGTACCTGGTAAAAAGGCTACAGTGTTTCCTCCCCAAGTTTCAGTAGACAACTCATAAGTAGGTACTAATTCGTAAGGGTTTAAAGCTCCAATACCTCCTACTTCAGACCATCCACCTCTTAATTTTAAGAAAGATACTACGTCAGAATTCATTTCAACCATATCCGTTATTACAGCACTGGCTGTAACAGAAGGGTAGAAGAATGAATTATTCTCAATTGGTAATATGCTAGACCAGTCATTTCTTCCGGAAAATTCTAGGAATAAATAGTTTTTGTAAGAAAATTTACCAAAACCAAATAAACTATTAATTTTTTGTTCAGAAAATTGGTTATTAACTTCCCAACTACTTCCTGCTGCCAAGTTACTAACATTGTAAAAGTCTGGTAATTGTAATTGAGGTACTACTGTTTGTGCTAACTCAGATTTTCTGTACATAGCGTTTCCACCTGCACTTAGTTCAAAAGCTAAGTCTTCAGTAATTTTAGTATTAAAAGAAGCAATTAATTCTGTATTTGTTTCTTGATATGAACGATTTGTTTCAGAATAATAACCATTAGGAGCGCTGTTACTACCAAAAGCTTGTTTAACATTTTGTCTAGTGTTCCAGAAATTTGTTCCTGTTTTTGCACTAAGATTAAAATGATCGTTAATAGCGTAGTTTAAAGCAATATTTCCAACAATTCTATCTCTGTTGTATTCTCTTGTGTTTGTATCTAGCACCCAGTATGGGTTATTTTGAAAAACTGTATTCCAGTTTAAAGGAGTTCCTGCTGCTGCAGTTCCTGCAGGAGATAAAGGTAAGTTTTTCCAGTCTTTTAAAGCTTCAAAATCAACGTTTCTACCAGACCAAATCATTTGTTGTACTGGGTTTTCATTGTTGTAACCTTGCGTTACAAAGTTATCACTTTTAGAACGTGTATAATTCACATCTATTGAAGTTGTAAATTTATCAGATATTGTATATGTTGATGAGCCTCCAATTGAAAAACGTCTAAGGTCAGTATTTGGCACCATACCTGTTTGGTCCATAGAACTAACTGATAATCTGTAACCGATATTTTCTGCACCTCCAGTAAATGAAATACTGTTGTTTAAAGTTACACCTGTGTTGTAGAAATCTTTAATATTGTCTGGTTTTGAAACCCATGGTAATGGTGCTCCACCAACCTTGTAAGAATCCCATTGAACAAATTCTAAACCAACATCTAAAGGAGGTCCCCAACTTTCATCAACACCACCGTCACCAGTAGATCCATCTATCCATTGAAAATAATCTTGACTACCACCTTGACCATAAGAGTTTTGGTAGCTAGGTAACATTAAAGGATCTTCAACAGACATAGTGCTGTTAAAAGAAATTCCTAAACCTTGTCCTTTACGACCCGTTTTTGTTTTAATTTGAATAACCCCATTTGCAGCTCTTACACCATAAAGTGCAGCAGCAGCAGGTCCTTTAAGAACTGAAATAGATTCAATATCATCAGGATTGATATCTGAAACACCATTAGGTAAATCAGCACCTCCACCAGAACCAGCGTTACCGAAGTTTCCACTTTCTAAATATACACCATTCACCACATATAATGGTTGGTTGTCACCAGTAATAGAAGCAGCACCCCTAAGTACAACTCTTGAAGATGAACCAACAGCACCTGAACTATTTGTAATTTGTACCCCTGCAATTTTACCTGACAAAGAGTTTACAATATTAGTTTCACGAGCTTGAGTCATTTCTTCACCGCCAACTTGTTGAACGGAAAATGTAGCTGATCTCTTTTCAACTTTACGACCAAATCCTGTTACCACAACTTCTTCTAATGCTTCAGCGTCTTCTTTCATTGAAACATTAATGGTGCTTGATGCACCAACGGTTTTATCAACTGTTTTCAATCCCATAAAGCTGAATTGTAAAACATCACCAGCATTGGCTTTGATTGAATAGTTACCGTCAAAATCTGTTTGTGTACCAACATTGGCACCTTTAATTAGAACTGTTACACCAGGTAAGGGTCCGCTTGCATCAGACACATTCCCCGTAACAGTTTTTTCTTGTGCAAAAGATATTTGCACGACTAACGCTAGTAGCAGCGTTAAAAAACCATTAAACTTTGTTTTCATTATATAATTATTTGAATTAATTAGCGTAAAAATCTTAATAATTTGTTAATATTCCTAACTTTTTAGTGTTAAAGTGTTATTATATGTTAAAAGATATTATCATTTATGGGGTTGTGAAGAGTGGCTGTTAAGGAAGTGTCAATGCGGTGTAATTGTCAAATAATGAATTTAGAGTACTTTAAATTACATTATGCTTAAAATAGATATGTGATTTTAATATGGAATTTCGAATTACTTAAATTAAAGGTGCTTGAATTTGTCTTTCCTGTGACATAACTTAAGTTGATAATTCTACTTTTAGTGCTATAAAAATATCCCAATCCAATTCCATATAGTTGTTTTGTTTTGTTTGTAAAGCTATCTATAATGTAAGCAACATCTGTAATTGTATATAATTGTGTTTCTCGGCCAATGTTGTAATGGTACTCAATAGTGTTTACTGAATATTTTGATGTTGCTATACTTTGTTCGTCAAAACCTCTCATAATAGTTGAGCCGCCAATTCTAAATAATTCATTTTGTAATAAGTTTGATGCGTTTAAAAGTTCATTAGTGCTTTTAATTAAAATGGAGTTTTTAGCATTCAAATTGAAATTATATGCTCCAGAAAGTTGAATTTTAGTTTGGTTGCTTTTAATTTGGCGCATTGTTTTTGTTCCAAGTTGGTATCCTGCATTCAAAAAAAGTTTAGAAGTGTTGAGGCGCTGTAAGTTTGATAGTTTATTGTAGGTGTACGACAAGCCGATAAATGTATTTTTAAATTCATCAATACTGCTTAAAGTATTTTGTGTTGATAGTAAATTTGAACTCAAAGTACTAAGTAGTCCATTTATAAAATTATTGCGATTTAAGTGGTATTTAATTTTTAACTGTGACGCTGTATTCACATAGGTTGAATCTTGTTTAAAAATTGAAAAATCTCCAGAAGTGCTAATTTTAGTGTTAAATATATAGGGTGTTTCAAATCCTACAGTTAAAATTTGTGTGTCTTCGCCAGTATTTTCCCAATTTAAGCGAAATGATTCACCTTTATTGAAAATATTATTTAAGGTAAAATCTAAATAACCGTTAAAGATTAGTTTGTTGCTTTTTTCACTGTTTGAAAAACCAATAACACCATCAAATTTACTGGTTGCTTTCTTTTTTAAATAAAGAAAAAGCGTTGTAGAGTCTTTAGTAAATAGAATTGCTGGTTCTTTTTGTTGTGTTACAAATGGTATTGCATTTATTTGTTCATTAATTAATTTTAGTTGTGTTAAATTAAATGTGGATTGTTTATTTATGTTTAGATAGTGTTTTAACTGTTTTTTTGGAAAATCTGTATACCCTTTTATAACTATTGTATTAATTTTTCTTTTTTTTGAAATGTTTAATTGAAGCAGAGCGGTTAATTTAGTCCCTTTTTGTTTTAAATTTATTAATGAAGCGGTTGTAAAAGAGGCTCCTTTAGTTTCAAAATAAGCTACAATACTATTTAATGAATTATTAATATTGCTTGTAGCAATTTCAAAATACTTGTTTGTAAATTTAGTTGTTATTTTATTTAAAATACTTTTATCAAGTAGTGTGTTGGAGTAGTAAATCCGTATTGTATCTATTTTTACATTCAAAGTGTAAACACATTTATATACAGTATCTTTTTTGTTTATAAAATAGGTGTTATTTATAAAGCCGGTAAGCGCTAGTTTTTTGGAGATAATAGCAGCTTCTTTAAGGATGGTTTTTGGTTCTTTATGTAGTCTAATATATTGTATATTTTTTAATGCGGAATTATGAACACTGTCTTTGGTGGAAATTTGTAACTCAAAATCTTGTGCGTACAAAGCAGCGTAAGAAGAAGTGAAAAACACACATAAAATTAAGGCTTTAAAAAGGGCTCTCAAATCAATATAAATTATGGTGTGAATATACATGATATATGTGGTGTAGAATCATTTATGAAAATAAAATATAATGATATTTGATTAAGAGAAAAATATTTGTACATTTGCAAACTCTTTGAAAAGAGCTAATTAATTAAAAAGTAATAAATAACAAGAT
>TARA_R110001583_G_scaffold25217_4_pt1 | contig 19716 bp, 21 predicted proteins | sample TARA_R110001583 | Tara Oceans TARA_R110001583 (sample SAMEA4398432) | marine metagenome | biome: Polar Biome; feature: [MES] marine water layer (ENVO:01000295) within the mesopelagic zone...; material: water (ENVO:00002006), including particulate matter (ENVO:01000060) such as...... | reverse complement strand
GAATTTCCGAAACTTCAGCAGGTTTAATACTAGCCATATTTTTTTTGCTTTTGTTACGATTCAATACTTAAATGAGATTCAAGATCTACATTCTTTGTAGACTAAAGGTTAGAACTCCCTATCTCAAAATTTAATATTTTTATAAAAAAACTAAACCCTTTTTAGGTTAAGTTTATTGTATTAATGTTCTTTTTATCTGACTCAACTGATTAGACACACTTGCATCTAATTCCTGATCATCAACACGAAGAACAAAACCTCCAATGATATCCTTATCTAGAACTTCTTCTAACTCAATTTTTGAGTCAAAAGCTTTCTTAAGCATATCACTTAAATTTGCTTTACCTTCTTTACCAATCTCACCTGCAGTTGTTAATTTCGCGGACACAACTCCTTTATCTTTTCGGCATAAATCAAAAAAATTACGAACCATATCTTTGATGAAAATTTCACGATGGTTTTCAAAAACCATATCCATGAAATTAAGACTTATTGCATCTAGCTTATCAGCTAAAACCAATTTCACAGCCTTTCTTTTCTGAGACGTCTTAACCACTGGGCTTTCAACCATCAACCAAAAATCCTTCACTGTATTGCAAAGCTCATCAACAAGCTTCATATCAGCCACAATTGTGTCTAATACGTTCTTTTCTTTTCCTAACAGGAAAAGTGCTTTTGCATATCGAACCGAGATTTTACTTTCGTTCATATCTTCTTATTAATTGCAATCCACGAATGGATAGACGTTCGACTTTCAGTGAATTAATTGATATTGACTTCTTTCATCAACTCTTGGAAATAATCCTTTTGTTGCTGATCGTCTTTGAACTCGCGACGTAAAACCTTCTCAGCTATTTCTACTGATAGGGTAGCCACTTGAGCTTTTATCTCACTTAAAGCTGCTACTTTATCGCTCTCAATAGCTTGACGAGCAGATGCAACTACCTTTTCAGCTTCTTCAGTTGCTTTAGTTTTGGCTTCGCGTACAATTTGCTCACCCAATTCTTTAGCTTCCTTAAGCATATTCTCTCTCTCACGTCTGGCTTCCTTCAAAATCTTTTGATTATCAGCCTGCAATTTAGCCATCTCTTCTTTTGCACTTTCAGCAGAAAGAAGCGCCTCCTTAATAGAATCATTACGCTCTTCAATTGCATCAACAATCGAAGGCCAGGCATATTTCTTCAAAAGAAAAAACACACTTGCAAAAGCAATAAACATCCATATGAAAGTTCCCAATTCGGGAGTAACTAAGCCCATATTATTCTATATTAATAATTACAACTTGTAATTAATGATTTAAAATTGAAATGTTGGTACCCACAATTTGTCGCCGACAACCTCATTGGCAAATTGTGGGATAATACTATTAAAGTACGATAGCCAACAAACAAATGATAATTGCAAAGAAAGCAGCACCTTCAATAAGGGCAGCAGCAACAATCATGTTTGAACGAATGTCTCCAGCAGCTTCTGGTTGACGAGCGATACTCTCAAGAGCAGATCCACCAATCTTACCAATACCGATACCTGCACCAATAGCAGCTAAACCAGCGCCAACAGCAGCACCAAACTTTGCAAGACCTGCTGTTGCAGCGGCCTGAAGAATAATTGATAATGTAATCATGATAATTTAGTTTAAAATGTAAAAACTATAATGTCTCCCTGAGGAGTTTGATTCTAACAAATTGTCCCAGGACAATTTTAATGATGCTCCTCAACTGCCATTCCAAAATAAAGAGCAGATAATAGAGTAAACACATAAGCTTGAATTAAAGCAACAAGCAATTCAAGTACATCCATGAAAATAACAAAGAAGACTGAAATAATTGAAGTTCCCATTCCAAGTGCTGGACTCATTTCCCCGAAAATAAAGATCAAAGAAATAAAAGCCAACACAATCATATGGCCAGCGGTGATGTTTGCAAAAAGTCGAACCATTAGTACAAATGGTTTTGTGAACACACCCATTATCTCAACCAAAGGCATCAAAGGCACTGGAAATTTCAACCACCAAGGTACCCCAGGTGTGTTAAAAATATGTTTCCAGTAATTTTTATTTCCATTTACCGTCGTGATAATGAATGTGAATAGAGCCAACACCATCGTAATGGTGATATTACCCGTAACATTAGCACCGCCAGGAATAAATGGAATAATTCCCATTAGGTTGTTCAACCAAATAAAGAAAAAGATGGTCAATAAAAATGGAACGAATTTTTTGTATCTCTTTTCTCCAATAGCAGGTTTTGCAATTTCATCAACTACAAAAACAATGATTGGCTCTAGATAAGCTTGAAGGCCTTTAGGTTCCTGCCCTTTTCTTCTGCGATAAGTTTTAGCTACTGACAAAAAAATCCACAATAGAAATATCATAGAGATCAGCATCGAAACAACATTCTTTGTCATCGAAATATCGAAAGGACGAATCTGATGTCCATCAACCATTTCAACTACCTTACCTCTATATTTCCCTTCCTTAGCCAACTCGAATCCCTTATAAGATGAGTGACCATGATGAAAATTACTAGACATGAAAATATGAAAACCTGAATTGTTAGAATAAACAATTACTGGAAGAGGTGCTGTAAAATGAAAATCGCCATAAGAGAAAACGTGCCAATCATATGCATCGGCAATATGATCCATTATAAAGTTTCCTGGTTCAAATTTCTTTTTTTCGTGGCTTTCTTGATGAGTCTCTTGTTCGTGATCATCGCTAACTAAAGCAAAAGCTGGAGTTAGAGTAGTAAAAAAGAATGCGATAAGTAAAAGTCGATGAATGTGCTTCATTCCATTCGAAAATATCAGGTTAATAAAATAGTATTTGACTTGCTAATGACACAAGAGAAAACTGGAAACAACTTAAAATCAGCCTAGAATAAATCAAGATAAAAAGCTCATGATGATTTCTTCAAAAGGCCACTTTATTTAAGCCCTCCAAATCTAATAAAAAAAAGACATAAGATACCAATTTGTCTTTATTTATCTCACTTTGATTTCAGACTCTTCACTAAAGACGTGACTTCGAATACAGTAAAGAAAATGTAACAAGAAGCGAAATATAACACAAAACTTAGAGCCTCTGGCTTATTCAAAAGAACAAATGCGACTATAATCGTCAGATTAAGGAATAGCTTGATGGAAAACCAAGCCATAAAACTTGTATTGAACGCCATTGGACTCTTATCCTTTGTTTTTAATAAAGCTGAATGTTGAATCAGATTAAAAACAAAAAAGTATAGTATAATAAAAGGAAAGATAGGATTGAACCAAGGGTTTAATATTTCATAAAACAACCCTATTGTAATTATTAAGAGAAACGAGGAAAGTAATCCTAGTTTGGAAATATGCTTATTCATGTGTTTGTTATTATTTTTTCCTTTAAAAACTTCATGAAAATACGGAAAGTCTTTAAATATCAACTATCCTTCTTAAGAAAATCCTTTAGGACTATATACAAAGAAAGTATCACCCCCAGAAATGCACCAAAAACTGTAAAACCTGGAAATTCATTTTCCAAATACTTATCGGCTTGCATACCCGCGAACAATACTAATAGTATAATGGCAATCATCTGAAATGCTAAGCCAGAATACTTAGCAGCTTCTCGTAATTGCCTTTTTTTCTTTTTAGGATCGAGCTTATTTAACTGCTTTTTTTTCATCCTTTACACTAGCTTCGTTTCCCATTTTACAAGTACCAGTAAATTTAGCACCTGGCTCAACAGAGATTTTAGTAGTATTTATATTCCCTAAAATAAGAGATGATGATTTCAGACTAATCAATTCACTTACGTGGATATTGCCTTCAATACGTCCAGAAACATCAATTGTTTGGCAAGTAATATCTCCCTCAACTTTTCCCGTAGGTCCAACAACAACCTTACCTTTCACGATTATCTTACCTTTCACGAAACCATCAATTCGGATATCTCTTGCCGCCTCAATGTCTCCCGTGATAGAAGTTCCATCACAAACTAAATTAACTGCTGTCGTTTGTACTTCGTTATTTTTGCTCATCTTATTATTGCTTTTAAACATTTTTGTAATCAATTTTCAAATTCAACTTCATAAATCTTCAAAACTAACAGGGTTTTATCAAGACAGAATCTAATCCTATGAAAACAGAACACTTACCTATCCTGACTGCTTGTTAATCAAAATATAGCCTCTAATTTTCTAGTTCCACAAATATAAAAAAAGCAAGTAGACCTACATCTTTTTTTTGCTTTTTTTAATTTTTAATCAGCACAGTGTTCAATTTAAAATCTTCTTCCCTCTTTACTTCAACTAGTTCCTACTAACATCCTTAACGTCCCAAACTATACTTTATTGAGTATAAACAAAAAAAGATGCCCTCTGACAAGAACATCTTTAAGTTATTATAATACAGTTACTAGAGAATTTCAGGCTTATAAATCACCTAACATTTCTTCAACTTCATTTTCAAAATCTTTAGGAGCGATATTCGGCTCAATGCGCTTAACAAGCTTACCTTCTCTATCAAAAATAAATTTCGTAAAATTCCATTTCACACCATTACCTTCATAAATTTCAGGAAACTTCCCACTCAAAAAAGATTTGAATTTCTGGCCTGAAGCTGAATCATCAAAACCTTTAAATGGTTTTTCAGAGGTCATCATCTTATATAAAGGATGTGCATTTTCACCTCTTACTTCAATTTTATTGAACATTGGGAAACTTACACCATAATTCTTCTGACAGAATTCTGCAATCTCAGATGAACTTCCAGGCTCTTGCTCAAGAAACTGGTTACATGGCATACCTAAAACAACCAAGCCTTGATCTTTATACTTCTTATACATGGCTTCTAATCCTTCGTATTGTGGGGTTAAACCACATTTACTAGCCGTGTTAACAACGATTACAACCTTTCCTTTATAAGTGCTCATTGGAACTTCTTCTCCAGACAACAATTTAAGTTTATAATCGAAGAATTTATCTTGAGCCTGTAATGGCATCGCGAATAAAACAGCCAATACTATTGTGCAAATACTTAATGCTTTCATTTTATGATTTTTAAAATTTGATATGCAAGTTATTCAATTATCATGACAATAAAAGACATTTTTATCTTAAAAACTCAACAGACTGATTTCTAAGCTCGGTAAACAATTCAGAAAACCTCTAAACAACAGATTAATATCTAACACTTGAACATTCGCAAAAAAAGATATCTTTGCATGTAGTTGAAATAAGTTTGAAACAGAATTAAGTCAATATATTATGGATAGAGAAGCACTAATAGATAAATATAATGTCCCGGTTCCTAGATATACAAGTTATCCAACCGTTCCTTTTTGGGGCGATGATAAACCTGATGTTGACAGATGGTTTAAGCTTGTGAAAAAGTGTTTTAATGAATCAAATCAAACTAAGGGGATTAGTATTTACGTTCATCTGCCTTATTGTGAGCGATTGTGTACTTATTGTGCTTGTACAAAAGTCATTACTCGCGAGCATAAAGTTGAGGATTCCTATATTGATGCACTCTTGCAGGAGTGGAACGTCTATCTAAAACAATTTGATGAAAAACCTATATTAAGGGAACTTCACTTAGGAGGTGGTACACCAACTTTCTTTTCTCCAGAAAACCTTAAGAAATTAATTAATGGCATTAAACTTCATGCTGATTTGCATCCTGAATATGAATTCAGTTTCGAAGGCCATCCTAATAATACGACTCGAGAACACATGCAATCTCTATATGAGGTTGGATTTAGAAGAGTTAGTTTCGGTGTTCAAGACTTCGATCCTGAAGTTCAAAGAGTTATCAATCGCCTTCAATCATTCGAAACTGTAAAGGAAGTAACTGAGATTGCCAGAGAAATAGGTTATCACTCTGTGAACTACGATTTAATATATGGTTTGCCTAAACAAGAGATCAGTTCAGTGAGAGACACTTTCGAAAAAGTTTCTGAATTAAAGCCTGATAGAATAGCTTATTACTCATATGCGCATGTACCATGGAAGAGTAAAGGTCAACGATTATTTACCGAAGTAGATATTCCAGATAGTGCAGGTAAACGTGAGCTATACGAACTAGGAAAAGAGAAACTAGCAGAACTTGGTTACGACGATGTAGGAATGGATCATTTCTCTTTACCTCATGATAATTTATATCAAGCTAAAATTGAAAAGCGTTTGCACAGAAACTTTATGGGGTATAATACATCTCATACCGAACTTTTAATTGGTTTAGGATCTTCGTCAATCTCTGATGCAAAGTATGCATACGCGCAAAACCCTAAAGAGATTCATCTTTATAAAGCCGCTGCTGAAAAAGGAGAACTTGATTTGGTGAAAGCTTGTTACCTGACAAAAGAAGACTTACAAGTTAAAGAAGCCATACTTGATATCTCATGTAGAAGAGAATTGGTATTTTCTGATGAGTTAAAACCTTATATGTCTGAAAGCATTGAAGATGAATTACAAGTTATGGCAGATGAAGGCATTTTAAGTTTCGATTCTGAAAAGCTAATAGTTTCAGACTTAGGGATGACATTCCTTAGAAATATCTGCAAGTTATTTGATAACAGATTAAGAAATGCGAAATCTGGTGATAGCAATATGTTTTCTAAAGCAATCTAATTTTGTAGCTTTACATAGCACAAGGATATTGTTATCTTAAACATGACAGAATGATCAGCAAATTAAAAGACCACTTTAACCAACTCATGAACTTTCTCAGTCAGGGGGTTTGGAGCATGCGTTTAAAAGATTTATCAGGCTCTCGTTATTTTTTGATGAGACAACTGAGGATTTATCTTTTAGCCATAAAGGGGTTTTATGAAGATAAGTGTCAACTAAGAGCATCGGCACTTACCTTTTATTCATTGCTTTCTGTTGTTCCCGTGCTTGCCATGTTTTTTGGTATTGCTAAAGGTTTTGGGATGGAACAGCTTCTCGAAAAAGAATTGACCAAAAGCCTCTCTGGTCAAGAGGAAGTGTTATCCTGGCTAATTGAGTTTGCCAATAAGATGCTTGGGAATACCAAAGGAACATTAATGGCCGTTCTTGGTTTTGTGATTCTATTTTGGGCTGTTGTTAAAGTCCTCAGTAATATCGAAGAGGCTTTTAACGATGTATGGCAAATAAAAAAAGGGCGTAGTTGGGGGCGTAAATTCTCAGACTACACATCTATCATGATTTTTGGTCCTATTTTACTTGTAGGATCCAGTGCTGTTACTGTTTTTATCAAATCTCAAGTCAGTGGTTTTATCGATGGAAATACCATCCTTGAGATGGTTGGTCCCTTGTTATTTTTCTTAATCAACTTGATTCCTTACATCCTTGTTTGGGTGCTTTTCACAATTATATATGTGTTTATGCCCAATACCAGAGTTAGCCTCAAGTCTGGTATGTTAGCTGGTGTTGTGGCTGGAACTATTTATCAAATCCTACAAATTCTTTATATCGAATTTCAAGGAAGTGTGACGTCATACAATGCCATTTACGGTAGTTTCGCAGCTCTTCCATTATTTTTAATGTGGCTACAATTAAGTTGGCTTGTCGTTTTATTTGGTGCTGAAATCTCTTTTGCAGAGCAAAATGTTGAGAGTTATGAATTTGAAGCTGAATCAACGCAAATATCACACAGCTTCCGTAGGTTACTTAGCTTAATTGTTGTACATAAAATCGTTCAGAATTTTACGCAAGACAAACGCCCGTACCGATCTAAAGATATTTCACAAGAATTAGAAATACCGATCCGTTTAACAAGAGAAATAATATTTAATTTAGTAAATTGTGGACTAATATCTGAATTATCTACAGGAAGAGATAAGGAAACAGCCTATGCGCCAGCCTTCGACATTTCAAATATGAGCATAAATAAGGTGATAAATTCATTGGAAGAATATGGCTCAGATGAAATTCCTGTAAAAAAAGGCAGAGTTTTTGATACCTTAACTCATCTAATAGATGAATACAAGATAAATTTTAAACAACAAAGTGGAAATGTGCTGTTGAAGGATGTTGAGATGGATTGATAATTTGTTCGACTATTAAAGGTAAGATGTAAATGGGACGACTCAATATCTAAATTGAAACAACTGGACCCAACACATTTCCATATATTGATTGATTTGAGAAAATAAAGGACTAAAAGTATTTCATATTTATCCTAATAAGAACCTCATGACTCGATTAATAACTATAATCTTTGTGTGCTTTGTACTAAGTTCATCTTGCTCTATAAAAACTGAAAAACACTCCGAAGTAAACTGTCCTGGGAAAAAGAAAAATTGCCCTGAGCTTATCGAATTTAATTCTTTGGACTCTCTAAAAATCTCTGCCCATCTTTATCAAATTGATGATAGTTCTCCTGTAATCCTACTTTGCCATCAAGCTCGTTTTAATAAATTTGAATACGCTGGTATTGCTGAGCGTTTGAATAGAATGGGATACAATTGTATGGCTATTGATCAACGATCAGGAGGACCAATTGGTGACAGACAAAATCTTACTTACTTAAGAGCAAGAAAACTTGAAAAAGATGTCGATTACATTGATGCCGAACCTGATATTAAAGCTGCCATTCTTTATCTACACAAAAAATTTAATTCTAAAATTATTCTATGGGGAAGTTCCTATTCTTCAACATTAGCTTTGTATTTGGCTGCTGAAATGGATGAAGTAAGTGCCGTTCTTTCTTTCAGCCCTGGAAACTATATGGCCGATAAAAAAGGAAGTTTAATAGATATTTTAAGCGATTTTGATAAACCGATGTTTCTAACAAGCTCAAAATTTGAAGCTAAAGGTATTAGTGAACTAATTTCGAAGCATAAACTCACAAAATATCAAGTTCAATTTATTCCAGAAGGAAATGGTCATCATGGTTCAAGAGCGCTTTGGATCAACCAAATGGGTGGTGATGAATATTGGATAGCCGTTGGATTATTCTTAAAACAACTTAAATAGAAAAAAGGGAGTTCAAATGAACTCCCTCTCCTATTTTATATCTCGATCGAATTAAAATTCGATAATTGTATTCCAGTTATGCTTGTCTTCAACAGTTCCGTACTGAATACCACGAAGTGTTTCATACAATTTTAAACTTGTTTTACCAGCCTCATCACTATAGAAATAATCGACCTTCTTGTCAGCATCAACAATCTTACGAATTGGAGAAATAACAGCAGCAGTACCACAAGCACCAGCTTCAGTAAAGTCAGCTAGTTCTGTAACCTCAATTGGTCTACGCTCTACAGTCATACCCATATCTTCAGCAATCTGACACAAACTTTTGTTTGTAATAGATGGCAAAATAGAGTTTGATTTTGGAGTCACATAAGAGTTTCCTTTAATTCCGAAGAAGTTAGCAGGTCCACACTCGTCAATATATTTCTTTTCCTTAGCATCTAAGAACAATACTGCAGAATATCCCTCAGCGTGAGCACGAGATCCACCTCTTAATGACGAAGCATAGTTACCACCAACTTTAATAGTACCTGTTCCTTGTGGAGCAGCACGATCGTACTCGCGGTAAATCACATAGTCAGTTGGCTTGAAACCTTCTTTGAAATATGGTCCTACAGGCATTACGAATACAGCAAATGTATATTCTGGAGCTGGACTTACACCAACTTGAGCACCATTACCAAAAAGAACTGGACGAATATAAAGAGAAGCACCTGACTCATATGGAGGAACCCATCTTTCATTCAGTTTGATTGCTTTGATTACAGCTTCTTCGAACAATTCAAGAGGCATTTCAGCCATCATGATACCATTAGATGAATTCTGAAGACGTTTCCCATTCTCACCGATACGGAATACTCTTACTTTTCCATCAGGACCTCTGAATGCTTTTAAACCTTCGAATGCTTGTTGTCCGTAGTGTAAGCCTGTTGCAGCAATATGTACATTTACTTGATCAGATGAAGAAATTTCTAATTCTCCCCATTTTCCATCACGGTAGTTACAACGCACATTGTAATCAGTTTTAGTATAACCAAAACCAAATTTAGACCAGTCAATATTTTCCATTTTACTTCAGAATTTTACGATTAGTAAAGGATGTTTATTGTGTTTTGTTTTGTTTTGTTTAAGTATCAAATACTCAAGACAAAGATATCAAGAAATTTGATCTTTTTACCTTCAATTTATCTGATTTTTATCTATTCTACTTTCAATTCAACAAAATATCCGTTGTGTTTTCGAATATTCATAACTTTCCCACCTTCGAACATTAAGTATTGTCCTTTTATTCCCTTTAACTCTCCTTCGTAGGTATCAAGTTTATCAAAACTGAGACTCGTTACTTTTTCAGGATATTCCTGTACAGGATAATTAAGCTCACAGACTTCTTCTTCGGTATTTATATATTGTTGTAATTCCGGATGAAGTAGAGCAGCCGCTTTTTCTTTCTCAGCTTTCAAATCAACAGAGGCCTCTCCTTCATTTTTAAGCATGGCTCTCCAATTCGTTTTATCTGCAAAATACTCTTTTAAGGCTACCTCAATAACACCAGCAATATGACGATTCGGAGTTTTTGCAAGCTTAATGGCACGAACGGCTCCTTGATCTATCCATCGAGTTGGAATTTGCGTTTCGCGCGTTACTCCAACCTTTAAATTACTTGAGAAGGCAAGATAAACGTAGTGAGGTTTTAAAGAATGTTCCTTAGACCATTCTATATCTCGGGAAATTCCTAAGTGAGTTTCATCTAACTCAGGCTTCATGATACTAGCATCGGTCTGAGGTAAACTTGTGAAACAGGTATAACAATGTCCTTGGGAAAAGGAAGTTTTAGTTTTTTTACCACAATGCACACAATTGATTTGGTGTTGATAAGCCCAAGTCAGCTTTTTACCAATAAGCGTATTCATATCAACTAAATCATCACCTATAGGAAGTTCATATGTAATAACATCCTTTAGCTGAGTTCGCATTTTCAGTAAATTCCCTTTGTATAGCATCATTCCGTAGTGTAAAACAAGTTTGTTCTTATTTATCTATTCCTTTAAAGCCTTTTCAATAATTTCCATCATCTCATTAAGCTCTTTTTGTGAAAAGCCTTTTGCTTGAAAAATGATCTTTCCTTCTTTATTGATAATGTAGTTCCTAGGTATGTATTTCTCGGCATACTTCGAATATATCTGACGTTTAGGATCAGCTGCAATCGGGAAAGAAAATTTCTTCTTTGACTGAAATTTCTTCAGCTCAGCAACTGTATGCTGGCGTCCAATAGAAATCAATTTAAAATTCTCATTTTTAAAACGAGGCCAAAGTTGTTTTTCCAATTCAGGCAGTTCTTTCATACAAGGTCCACACCATGTAGCAAAGAAATTTACAAGTACAACTTTTCCTTTCATATCAGAGAGCTTAAATAGCTCACCATCCAAACTCATCACCTTAAAATCTGGTGCTGTTTGCCCTTTTTTTGTTCTATCCCCGTCGCTTTCAACAGCCCATAAGCTCGTTGCTAAAACTAAGGCCAATAATATTAATGTCAATCTCTTCATTAGTCAGTTATTTAGTTGTATCGTGATCGGTTTATATTCTTATTGAAGAAGATCGTCGGTTACATCAACAATCTTATAAAGTTTATCTGATCGACGAATAACAGTATCGAGAGCAATAGAGAAACTATCGCCTTTCACAGCTTTTTCAACTGATTTCAAATCTACACGAATTTCTTCAATAGTGGTTTCAACTACTCCAGTAGTTGGGCCTGTAATCAGGATTTTATCGCCAACACTCAACTCCTGAGATTCTAACAAGAACTCTGCAACTTTAATCTTGTTAAAATAGTTGGTTCCTTTTCCAATCAACATTTTACGCTTAGTTGCACGATTACCATATTCAGAACTCCACTCTCCTAGCTTTTGTCCCATATAGTAACCATCCCAGAAACCTCGGTTGAAAACCGTAGACAATTCTTCTTTCCAAACCGCTATTTTCTCTTCACCATAACTACCATCTAAATAAGCGTCAACAGCTTCGCTATAGCAACTCAATACGGTTTTTACATATTCAGGAGAGCGAGCTCGGCCTTCAAACTTAAGCACACGAACTCCCGCATCTATTAATTTATTTACAAAACCAATGGTACACAAGTCTTTTGGCGACATGATATATTGGTTATCAATCTCCAATTCATTACCCGTTTCCTTCTCTGTAACTGTATAAGCTTTTCGGCAAGTTTGCATACAAGCACCACGATTGGCTGATGATGATTTCTCATGAAGACTCAAGTAGCATTTTCCAGAAACAGCCATGCACAAGGCACCATGAGCAAACATTTCAATCTGAACCAATTCTCCCTTAGGTCCACGAATATCTTGCTTAACGATTTGATGATAAATACTAGCCACCTGATCCAAATTTAATTCACGAGCTAACACAACAACATCGGCAAACTGAGAATAAAACTTCACCGACTCGATATTGGTAATATTACATTGTGTTGAAATATGAACTTCAACATCGATAGATCGAGCATAAAGAATCACAGATACATCAGCAGCAATTATGGCTGTAACCCCATTCTCCTTTGCTGAATCAATCACCTCATGCATCAAATTCATCTCATTATCATACAAAACCGTATTCACAGTCAAGTATGTCTTCACCTCATTCTCTTTGCAGATCTTTACGATCTCACGAAGATCATCTTTAGTGAAGTTATTCGACGATCGAGCACGCATGTTCAATTGCTCAATTCCAAAATAAATGGAATTAGCTCCTCCCTGAATAGCAGCCATTAAGGATTCATATGATCCAACAGGTGCCATTAATTCTATATCTGTTCGCTTCATGAATTTTCAATATGAACGATCAGGCTTTGTTCCTGATTGTTGTGGAAAGGTAGTCACGAGAATTATGCAATTCATCAATACCTTTAGTTAAAGTTTATTAATCTGAACCAGTTACTTACAATAACAAATAGTTTCACTAAAGGTGCTGAATTCCTGATTTTCAGCAAAAGTAATCTTTATCAGGCACTCATGCAAAATATTAAAAGAAAGACAAGTCTTTTATTTTCACGTAAAGCTCACAGCTATATTTGCTTAAAGCTGACAAATATTGTACTTTCGCCGTCAGCTATTAATTGATTCACGGGATTATCATCTTCCTTATTCACATTCGTTGAAGTTTATTATAGGAAATAACCCCACTTCCGTGCAATATAACGGAACCTTATTGAAATGTATTCGTCCAAATATGTAGGACATATATCTTCACTATTGTTTTTTACTGATAGCTTTTTAGAATTGTTTTCAAAACGACTTTTGAGACAGTGAGATTTTCACCTTAATTTTATAGATGAAAAGCCTCTTTGCCTCATTACAACTCGTTTATTATTAAAACAATTTACAACAAATAGCTTCAGATATTCTGGCTAAAATCGAATAGGAATAGCGATTGATTATCTGACGAGTAATTGAATACGTTTACAACTAAAAACATATTTTTTTCGATGAAGTATAAAGTTTATACACAAAAGACCTTTAAAAATATCCCTCAGATACAGAAATTGACAACTGCACAGATATTTGATATTGAGGTTTTGGGGGAGATTTTTCCCTTTAAGGTAAACAACTATGTGGTTGATGAGTTGATAGATTGGGATAACTTCAGCGAGGATCCTATTTTTCGTTTAACTTTCCCTCAAAAAGGGATGCTTTCAACAAAATATTTCGATAAGATGGCGCAGCTTATACAAGCTAAAGCTACTTCAAAAGAAATTACAAAAGCATCAAACGAAATCAGATTAACATTAAACCCCAACCCTTCGGGACAAGCAAATAACTTACCTGAGTTGAATGGCGAAAAGCTAATGGGTGCTCAGCATAAGTACAAGGAAACCATGCTGTTTTTCCCTACTCAGGGACAAACCTGCCATGCCTACTGTACTTTCTGTTTCCGATGGCCACAGTTTACCAATTTAGAAGGCTTAAAGTTTGCCATGAAGGAAATCGATCTTGTTGTTGCTTATCTGCAAGAGCATGACGAGATTACAGATTTATTATTCACGGGTGGTGATCCGATGATTATGAAATCAAAAGTTTTCAAGGCGTATATCGATGCAATTCTTGAAGCTGATCTTCCAAATCTAAAAACCATACGTATTGGCTCAAAGACATTGGCTTACTGGCCATATCGATATACTAAAGACGATGATGCTAAAGAGCTTCTTGATGTGTTTAGATCGATTACTGATGCTGGACTAAGTCTATCATTTATGGCACACTTCAATCATGTTAGTGAATTGAAAACTGCCGCTGTTGCCATTGCAACTAAAGCTATTCGCGAAACAGGTGCAGTTATCAGAACTCAGTCTCCTTTACTAAGACACTTGAATGACGATGCTGACATGTGGGCAAATATGTGGCGTAAACAAGTAGATATGGGAATGATTCCTTACTATATGTTTATGGCTCGTGAGACAGGTGCTCAGGAGTATTTTGGTTTAACACTTGAAGAGGCTTGGAATATATTTCGCGATGCTTATTCACAAGTGAGTGGTATTTGCCGTACTGTACGAGGACCAGTTATGTCTGCAAATCCTGGTAAAGTTCAGGTTTTAGGTATTACTGAGATTAATGGCGAAAAACAATATGCTCTTAATTTCTTGCAAGGACGAAATCCTAAATGGGTGGGACAACCATTCTTTGCAAAATACAACGATAAAGCACTTTGGTTAAGCGATCTTGAACCTGCATTTGCAGATAAGTTCATGTTCGAAGATTAATCGAAACTCATATAAAACAGAAAGCCATCGCTCTTTATAGAGCGATGGCTTTTATATTTTCAGAATATTTACTTTCTATTCCTGGCTTTCTTCTTTGCTAGTCTCTTCCTTTATTTCCACAATCTCAGGAGCAATCATATAATATTCCAGATAGTCGTTTATTCTCACATTCATCTCCGTGGTGAAAACAATACGCTGAGCGTCAGGAGTACTCGTTGTTAATCGATCTATCTGAGATGTAATTTCATGTTTAAACACAGCGTATCCATCGTCGACAATATACATTTTTAAACCATTCAGGTTCATTCCCGAATTGGAATAAAGTTCATTTAAGAACTTAGCTGGCCCAATTAGCACATCGCAACCGGCATAGACTCTGTCGCGTTGCTTAAGCATATGCTCACCCTGAAAAACGGCAAATACACGTAAGTCGGTATGTTCAGCTAATAGGTCGAACTGCTCTTTCATGGCCTCTGCTTTCGCTCTATCTTCCACAACGATTAAAGCTCTAGGAACATCCTCAAGAGCTTCTTTCAGTTGCTGAATAACGGTAATAACAATGGCAGTGGTTTTACCTGATTGCTCAGGAGCAATAAACAGACAGTCACGCCCACTTTTCATCTTGCCAATTGTCTTTTTTTGTATAGGTGTCGGCTTTTCAAAACCCTCTTGTTCAAGGGCAATTGTTAGCTGTTCGTCGAGTTTCTTTAAAAACATATCTTCTAGTTAATCCGAATCAATAAGCCACAAAGATGGCAATTATCCCTAGCAAAGAGAAATTTAGGAAGAGAATAGCAAAAAGCAAGTAAAACCTACTAGCTTAAGATCTTACAGTAAGATCATATAATCACTCTTCATTTTCGAATATCTAATTTTACAAAACAATTGACTAAAAATATTCTAAATAGACATTATTCTTCATAATACAAATTTACATTAACCTTCTGAAAATCACAGAATAAACTCATAACCAACCCATCTAAACAGAATTAATATTTTTTTATTATTCTAAACTTGTATTTAAAAGATACAATTCTTTTTAACTTTAATATATATTATCAAATCACATTATTCTTTTAAAAAACTTAAAATTAGTATTATGAGTGTAGAAAATAAAGTTAAAATCGTTTTAACGGAAGAACAAAAAACAGCTATAGCAGGAGGACTAAAAGCTATAAAGGATACTTTAGAATCGGTTCTTATTAGTTTAACACCTTCAGAAAAGAGAGCCTTATTGAAATTAGGCGATAAATCAATCAGTTTTGTCAATAAATGTTTGATGTATGCAGAACAGAAACCTGAATTTGTGCCTAGCTATATAGATAAAAATGAATGGGAAATTGACATGCAGGCCCGAAATGATTTGTCACCTTTCAATGCCGAAATTCAAGAGTTAAACAGTCTTTTATTAGATACAATAACACTATGTGGCAACGAAGCGTTTCGTCAATCTTTAACCTACTACAACTCGGTAAAGCAGGCAGCAAAAGATAATATTCCTGGTGCTAAACCAATTTACGAGGAGTTAAAACAACAGTTCCCAAACCACAAAAAACAAAAAGAAGCAGCTGAATAATTCTATCGAATTTATTTAAAGAACTAGGAAGGGAACCCCTAAAACCAAAGAGAATAATTGGTTTTAGGGATTTTATCATTCTATTTTATAAATCTAAACCCAAAAGTTAGACATCGAACTAATACTATAGCCTAAGGCTATTCATTTTTATACGCGGAGTACATCTTATATGTCTCGCGATACTCTTTTTTTATCTTCCGATACTAAATTTTAACCGACGAGTACTTCCAGAATGTAAACACCGACTAATTTTTCATCTCAGTTTACTAAAATTTAGTCGATTAGTACACTTTTAGTGTAAAACGAAATACATTTTAAGTACTGAAGGACATTTGGGATATACCACAATAATATTTTTAGTGAAAAATCTTATGATTTATAATTACTCCTCACATACAACTATCATAATATTTTATACTTTTACACACCTGTTAAACATGACATAACTCTAATCTGTAAAATAAGTACTATGATTAAAACTTTTACCGCAGTAATTCTCCTACTCGTATCCTTTACCGTAAAGGCACAAAACATAAACATTCCCGATGCCAATTTTAAAAAGGCATTGGTCGATAATACTGAGATTAATACCGATGGCGATGTGGAAATTTCGGAAAGTGAGGCTGTTGCATTTACTGTTGGCCTTTATATAAATGGCCTTGAAATTTCAGATTTAACAGGTACTGAATATTTTACAAACCTGACAAATCTAGATTGCCAGTTCAACCAGTTAAACTCTGATGGGTCTAAAGACTCCGTCAGGTTTCAAACTAAACTAATTGAAAACATATCAGAGCCCGAAGGACCTGATAGAGTTTAAAATCAAAACCTAAGCAATATGTCATCCACAAGCATTCCTTTAGAATCTGAATCCTACTATCATATTTATAATAGAGGTATAAATCGATGTGATTTATTTCGGGAAGCGGATGATTATAGGCACTTTTTAAGGCTTTACGAGAAATATATTGAGCCTATTGCAGACACATACGCTTGGGTATTGATGCCTAATCATTTCCATCTGTTGATTAGAATTAAGTCGGAAAAGGAGATTTTAAAACCTGACAGGTTAAATATACAAGACGCAAGTAAACCTGTCAGGTTAAAAACACCACATCAATATTTTTCCAACCTTTTTAACGCCTACTCCAAATACATCAATAAGAAATACCAGCGAACTGGATCCCTATTTGAACGACCTTTCAAAAGAAAACTGGTGGAAGATGAAAGATATCTTAGAACATTAGTGCTCTACATCCACAACAATCCTATCCATCATGGTTTTACTGACATACCAATAGATTATGCTTGGAGTAGCTATCTAACTTGTTTATCGGTAAAACCAACAAGGCTACGAAAGAACGAAGTTGTTGAGTGGTTCGATGATGAAGCTAATTTTGAATACATGCACAAGCAACATGTCGATTTTATGAAGCTTGAGAAATGGTTAGAAATCTAATTCTTCATCTCTTAAAACTCTGACGGGTCTAAAGACTCCGTCAGGTTTCAAACGAAACCAAACGAAAACCTATTAGAGTCCGAAGGATCTGATAGAGTTGACAACAGAAATCTAAAATTATTTTCTAGTCTGATGAGTCTAACGACTCCGTAAGGTTAGTACAACAGTTAAATAATAATTAAAAAACAATGCTCGAAAAATCGCTATGTTTCTTGGACGGAAGAAAAGATCTTTGGAATAAGATGCTTATTGTTTATCCAGCAAAAATATCCAAAGAACTAAAGGATGACGAACTCGAAATGAAGGCATTTATCTTATGGGCCATGCATGCTATAGACTTCTGCTTTAGCCCAGAAAGTATAGACGGATTTGATGATATTGATATCTACAAGCTCAGTCTAGAAGATTTAGAATTCTTCTATGAACAAATCATATTGGCCTTTTTAATTATGTTTTTTATAGACTATGGATATCATCCCAGACTTGCGGATACTTATCTTAGAATAAAAGATAGTAAATGGACTAAGAATTTCAAAGATCTTGGTATGTATGAGAATTATGAGAATAAAGCTAAGCCACATTTTATTGCTCGCGACCTTTGCATTCTTTTTTCAATGAAGTTAGATAGGGGCATCTCATTTGATGAATTGATGAACCTCAGAGCCATTCTAGTCATCTGTTCCCGAGAACTATTAAAGTTATTAAAGGATGATAAGGCAATGAGAGAAATTGATTTTGAAATCCTTCAGCGAGGATTTGGCTTGGACAATAAAGTCAGGTCGTAAAAAAAACCTGACAGGTTAACTATGCATGACGCAAGTAAACCTGTCAGGTTAAATATCTAGAAAACGATAAGATTACTTACTCAATCTCTCGTTTAGTTTTTTGATGATTTGTTTTGCGTCACCAACGATACCAAGGTCAGACACTTGGAAAATAGGCGCATTCTTGTCTTTGTTTACCGCAATGATCAAATCTGAATCTTCCATACCAGCAACGTGCTGAATAGCTCCTGAAATACCGAATGCAAAATAAAGGTCTGGACGTACAGTTTTACCAGTCTGTCCAACCTGACGTTCGTGTCCGATATAGCCAGCATCAACCATAGCACGAGAAGCTGAAACCTCAGCATCAAGTGTTTTAGCCAAAGCATCCATAGCTTCGAAACCTTCTTGGTTACCAATACCACGACCACCTGATACTAATATCTTGGCTTCTGTGATATCGATTAGATTAGTTTCTTCCTTTACAGTCTTAATTAATTTCACCTTAATCTTAGAGGCATCGAAATCAACTTTGTAGTCAGTAATGATTCCTTCGCGGCTTGTATCCGTATCCAAAGCAAACAAAACGCCAGGACGAACTGTTCCCATTTGTGGACGGTGTTTTTTACAAACGATAGTCGCCATTAGGTTACCACCAAAGGCTGGACGAGTCATCAATAGTTCGCGGTTTGCTCCTACTTCAATCTTAGTACAGTCAGCAGTTAAACCCGTCTTAACACGAGCTGAAACACGAGGTCCCAAGTCACGACCAATAGTGGTTGCTCCGATTAGTACTGAGTCTGGCTTTCTATCATTGATAATTTTGCAGATAGCTTGAGTATATGGCTCAGTTGTATAATCAGCCAATTCAGGCGCATCAACAACTAAAACTTCATCTGCACCAGCAGCAACAAGTCCTTGTGCCTTAGCAGCGATGTTATGCCCTAAAAGCATAGCATAAACCTTATCGTTTAATTCATCTGCCAATCGTCGTGCTTGTCCCAAAAGTTCCAATGCCACATTCTGAACAAGACCTTCGCGCTGCTCAACAAATACATATATGCCTTTGTAATCTTCTAAATTCATAGTCTCAACAATTTATAGAATGAATTTTTCTTTCATCTTGTTAATAATGATTCCTACAGCCTCGTCAGTATCTACTTCGTAAAGTTCACCAGCTGGTTTCAATCCACGAG
>TARA_R110001583_G_scaffold26533_18_pt1 | contig 19763 bp, 15 predicted proteins | sample TARA_R110001583 | Tara Oceans TARA_R110001583 (sample SAMEA4398432) | marine metagenome | biome: Polar Biome; feature: [MES] marine water layer (ENVO:01000295) within the mesopelagic zone...; material: water (ENVO:00002006), including particulate matter (ENVO:01000060) such... | reverse complement strand
TTGTACATGTAAAGTAGTGAAACCCATCGCAGGTACGTTAACTTTTAATTGGATATTGAATTCCATGAACGGGTCATAGTTACCGTAATGTACAATTTGACGGTCAATTTTACCTGGGTCAATTTCTTGCTGATCTTCAATAAAGTATTCAACGTCATTACCGGCATCATCAAAGATTTTAAATTCTTGAGCACGAATCGTAATCATTGTATTAACAACTTCTTCACGTGCATAAGGCGATAAGTTGAATAATGCTAATTTATCACAGCCCTCTTTTTCTGGCATATGATCTACGATTTTACGTTTGTAGAAATTAATCAGGTTAGTGGCCATATCGTCAGCAAGAATATAACGATTTAAGATTTCAGCGTGAACTTTATCGCTACAACAACAACCAATAGAATCATGAGCATGGTTTTTCATGCTTTCTTTCCACATTTTTTCAATTAAACCATGGTGATAATCAAAACCAAGTTTGAATGCAATTGAAGCAAGTGGTTCTAAAATATTAACAATTTTGTTTTCAACTTCAGCGTGGATAAGCTTAATATCCATACGAGTAGAAGAAATAGTACGATGCACACGCATGTATTTACCATCGTTGAACTCACCTTTGATGGTATCTAATTGATCGCGCTTAGCTTCAATTTTCTCAAATACGTCTTCGAAACGGCTCATCAAGAATTCACGATCTGGATACGCTTCACGTAAGATGTCCATTACTTCAAAAATATTCTTTTGAATTGGCATTTGGTCGTGACCATTCGGTAATAGAATGTCTTTAGTCACAGACGCATTTTCTAATACTTTTAAGTAAGTATCTAAACGCGTTGTTAAAGCATCTTTATCTTCAGGTAAGTATTTACCAATAGCATAACCTAATGGAAGTACTTGAGTGGTCACTTCACTACCGTCATTTGACTGCCATAAAAATTCTGTTTTGTTAGTACCGTGACGCTCAGAACAACCACGCCAGAACATAGTACGGTTAATGCCAAAACCGTTGTAAATCATTGGTAACTGAGAACTCATTGAGAATGAATCTGGTAAGTAACCAATTTTCATCGGCTCACCCAACGCTAAACAATCACGCATACCATACAACATATTACGTACAATAGACTCACCAGAAACCTGCATTGTATCGGTTTGAGAGTACCATGGACCAACGATCAATTTACCTGCTTGAACTAATGCTTTAACACGTTCTTTACCACCCGGGATTACCGCAAAGTAATCTTCAAGTAATGCCGTTTGACCATCAAGTACATAGTATTTGTAATCAGGATCTGTTTCCAGGCGACCCATTATTTCTTCCATGTTGTTCACAAGTAGAATACGAGATTCTTCTGTTGTGAAATACCACTCACGATCCCAGTGCATGTGAGGGGTGATGTGTACGCGAGATGTAGTCATAATTTTTTACCTTAATGATAAGTGGTTAATATATATTGTAACCATTACTTTTAAAGAGAATTTGGATGCTGGCATAAGCAATCACTTAGTTATGCCAGTTAAACATTTTATTAGATAATTTCAGCAGTAATTCCTGCTAATTTTTCTTTTTTAGCGTGATGTGCTCTCCAAGTAATTAACATTGCTGTAGAGATAACCGTACCAACCAGTGCAGCACCGAACCAGATACCAGCTGCCATAAAGCTACCGATGCCAGCGTCATGTAATAAGAAGATGGAGAAGATACCTGCGCCTGGCGTTGAAAGACCAATACCTGCACCACCAACAATCGCGCCAGTTACCATAGAACCGACAAGGAATGAACCAATTACGCGAATAGGATCTTCAATCGCCATTGGAATCGCACCTTCAGTAATACCCGCTAGGCCTAACAACCAGGTTGATTTACCCACTTCAATTTCAAACTCTTTAAATAAGCGAGGCGCAATCATAGTGGAGAAAGTCACAGTAAAGGCAGAAACCATTTTAACCGAGCCAAAGATTGCGTAAGGGCCATAAACACCATTTGCCATCGCACCTAAACAGAATGCATAAGCCGCCTTGTTAACTGGACCACCTAAGTCAAACGAGACAAAAATACCGATAATTGCACCTAGTAACAATGTGTTACTACCCGATAAGCTGTTCAACCAATCAGTCAATCCTTGATTTAGGAAAGCAACAGGTTTACCAACAACAAAGAGCATCAAGCTACCCACTACAACCGTACCGATCACAGGGTAAAGGTAGAAAGTTAAAAAACCGTTAAATGCAGGGCTTAAACGTACATTTTCTTTAACCCAACGCATTACATAACCGGCTAATAGACCACCAACAACACCACCAAGGAAACCTGAACCGATTAAGTTCGCAGCAAGACCCGCAGCAAAACCAGGACCTAATGCAGGTTTATCGGCAATAGAATAAGCCGTATAAGCCGCTAATACAGGTACCATCAAGGTTCCTAACATACCGCCACCTAATTTACGGTACATCCATAACCACGAACCATCTGTTCCATACAGTTCTTGTAAGTCAAAGATTTGTGCAATCAATACGGCAATAGCCAGTACTGAACCACCCGCAACAATTAATGGAACAGCAAAAGAAATACCACTTAATAAAGCACGTTTCAATTCTGTTTTAAGTGGTAATCTTTTAGGTTTATCTTCAGTCTGTGTTACACGTTTTGCACCAGTCGCATTTTTTGCGGCCTCTAATGCTTCATTAAGAATGCGCTCTGCATGCTTAATAGGCTCAGCCACTGCCGTTTCAACACGCGGGATGCCATCAAATCGTTCAATATCTTTAATCGATACTTCAGTTGCAAAAACACAGGCAACAGCCTCATTTAATTGAGCGGCAGTTAAACGGTCTTCAATACCGTTTGCACCTTGTTTTTCAACATAAACATTAATGCCTAATTTTTTACCTGCTTTTTCTAAATATTCAGCAGCCATGTAAGTATGTGCAATACCCGCTGGACAAGCAGTAACACAAACAACCGTTGGTTTGCTTGCATCTAATTGTGTTTTTTCTTTAACGACTTTTTTGCCATCTAATAAAGCAAGAACTTGCTCTGCAGTGGTTGCATTAAGTACCGCTTCACGAATGTCATCATCAACTAACGTTGTTGTTAATTCAGTCAATACTTGCATATGTGTCGAACCCGCTTCTGCATTAGGGATCGCAAGTAAGAAGATTAAATTAACATCTTCGTCTTCATCAATACCTTTCCACTTTAGATCTTGTTTTAAAGTAGCAACAGCAAAACTTGCTTCTTTAACGGCATCAGATTTACCGTGCGGTACAGCAAGCCCTTCACCTAGAGCAGTAGGCCCCTGCTCTTCACGTGCAAATACCGCCGCTAAAAACTCTTCTTTATTATGCAATTTACCTTGCTGATCTAACTTTTCAGTTAGAGCGTGAATGGCATCATCTCGACTAGCAAACGTTGTTTGCAATGTCATCAAAGACGCATTAGTTAATGTTGTCATTTTCATAATCTTTGTCCTATTTCCACAAGTCCCACAAATAAAATCGGTTACACTTCAACGAAACGGATTGTAATACCAATTCAATACATATAGTGTGATTAACATCACTTAAAGTTAAATTTGTATTAGAATTTGTATTAAATATTACTGTTTAGTTTAAAAATACAACACAGATCGCACAAAAATAACCATAAAAACAAATCATAGACAATTTTAAAGAAAAGGAATAAATTTGTATTATTTTTAAATATTTGTATTAAAAGGTATTTATCAGTACCCTACAAATATTAATAAATTGATTCACACTAGATAAGAGGATCACATGGCTAAACTACCAAGATATCGTCAAATTGCCGATACTATCCGTACCAAAATAGATACTGGAGAGTGTAAAGTAGGCGAGGCCTTACCCACTGAAGCTGAATTAGTCGCTGAATTTGCAGCTAGTCGAGTCACCGTCAGACAAGCTTTAAAATTATTAATTGAGAATGATGAGCTTGAGAGTGTGCAAGGTAGCGGTACCTACGTTAAAGAAAAAAAAGTCAATTATGATATTTACCAACAATCTAGCTTTAAAGAAAAATGGCAGCACCTTAACTTAACCACTCATAGTGATGTCCTTACTTTTGAAGTCATGAAACCCAGCTTAACTATGGCTGATAACCTCAATATTACAGAGCAAGACCGTGTTTATTATGTCAAACGCGTGCGTTATATCGAAAATAATCCGATCACAGTAGAAGAAACGTGGATGCCTTTAGCCCTGTTTCCGGACTTAACTTACGAAGTGATGCGCCAGTCTAAATATGAATATATCGAAAAAAAGAAAGGTTTAGTGATTGATCGTAGTGAGCAGGAGATCATTCCAATATTACCGTCAACAGAGATTGCGACTTTACTTGGCATTGACCCAAATCAACCTATTATTGAAAAGCGCACACGCAGCTTTTTACAAGATAATACCGTATTTGAATATAGCATTAATTTTTTCAAAACCACGGATTACAAATTTACCTTGATATCGAAACGTCATTAATTTCTTAAATAACCTCAGTTCTGGTTAATGGAATCTTAATACTATTTAAAATCATGAAGTTATAATTTTTATTATACAGTGCAGTTAGTTTTGTGTAGTTCAAGGCAAATGAGTGAAGCAATAACGGGCATTAGGAGATTATTTAACTTAGAAATTCGGAAATAGCGGTGTTGTATCGCTTTACTTATGCGCAACTGAGGTTAAGTACCAAGAATTTATTAAATACCTAAATTCAAAATACCAAAGAAATATCGCGATTATTTAAAATGATGATAAGCAGTACAAAGTAGAAGAGCAATAATGTCACACCTAAAAAATAAGCTAGATGCAGCTAGTTGCTTTATTTATGACGAAAAAGAGAGAATGAATCCACTTATTAGCGATTGTAAATTACAATCGCTATCACAGCTAATATAGCGTTAAATAACAACAACTAAATAACGGCAACTAATAACTACAACTAAAAATAAGTCATTATCAATCAACGCTTAGGTTCAGAAATATAGGCTGCCACCTAGCCTATATTCCAACACACTATTATTATTTCAATAATTATAGAACGCTAAGCACGTCGTCCATAGGTAAACGAGCTTTTGGAAGACCGTAGTTATAATCTTTGTCACCTGAATGGTAACCCATTGCTAAACCAACTTGACAGACATAACCATCCAATTCATCTTTAAAAACTTCACCGATTAGCTCAGGATCTACTCCTTCCATTGGTGTCGAGTCAATGCCTAAACGAGCAAGTGTGTGTAATGCATTACCAAAAGCGATGTATGTTTGTGCTTTTGACCAATGCCCATTAAAGCCAGATTCATCTGTATTTAAGTCAACAAAACCAAAACCACCTTTCATCATATTTTCTTCCATTTCAGCAGGTAAATGACCTGAGGAGACTTCAACATCAAGCACTTTTTGGAAGTTAGCTTTAGTATATTTTGGATTATGAGCAAATAATATAATATGCGATGCTTCTTTTACATGGTGTTGATTAAACTGAAATTTATTTGCAAAAGTATCATGTAAACGTTGTTTTGCTTGCTCACTTTCTATCACAAGAAACTTCCAAGGTTGAGAGTTAATAGAAGAAGCGGATAAACGGATCGCTTCTTTAATTATTTCCATATCTTCAGCTGAAATACGTTTAGTTGAATCATACATTTTAGCTGTGTAACGATTGTTAAGGTCTTTAATGATTTGATGAGACATGATTTTTCCAAATATAAATTAATAATAAAGAGTGCGTGCAATGGGTGAGATAATAAAGATAACCGTGCGAAAGAAAAAGGTACGATAAAGCCAATCATTATGGTTCAATATTTCCATAATAAAGCTTATCTATTTTATTTAAAAATACCTTGTCAGGCTCGAGATCAACTATCACAGAAAAGCGCAATATAGGTAACAGTTACTCCCTTAGCGAGAGGGTAACGCTGAACTGATAGTTAAGCTCAGCCCCGTAGGACAAGGAAATTGACAGCAATCTAGCTTGTTATAAAGTTTCGATTTAGCATAACTACCTTCCAGATCCTTCATATAACTAAATAATATAAGTCATGCTTTATCTTGCTTTGTCATTTTGTGATTGCATAATTAAAATCTCAATTTGCTATCATCTAAATCCATAGTTAAAAGTACCAATAAAATCAAAAAGTAATTCATTTCACTCATATTTATCATTATTAAGGAAATCCCATGTCAATTGCAGTTATCGCTAATCTTGCGATATTTGTTTTCATTCTTTTTTTCTTGTTCCAACAACAAAGAAAAGCTAGCTCTTTATCTCGCCAAGTTTTACTCGGTTTAGTGTTTGGTAGTGCCTTCGGTCTCATTATTCACATGTTTTATGGCGAAGGAAACCCTATCATCAGTGAAACATTAGCATGGGTAAATGTAGTAGGCAGCGGTTACGTAGGTTTATTAAAAATGGTCATCATGCCGTTAGTGTTAGTGTCGATGGTTGCCGCCGTAGTAAGACTAGAAAACTCTGGTTCACTAGGTAAAATTAGTACGTTAACCATTGGCATTTTATTATTCACGACTATGATTGCTGCACTTATTGGTATTGCGGTCACTCAGACTTTTGGCCTTTCGGCTGCAGGTCTTTCTGAAGGTGTTCGTGAAACAGCGCGGATTAGTGTACTTGAAACTCGTCTCGGCAGTGTAGCCGACCTCACTATTCCACAAATGCTAGTCAGTTTTATTCCTACTAATCCATTTGCAGACTTAACAGGTGCACGTTCAACCTCAATTATCGCCGTTGTAATTTTTGGTATTCTGCTGGGTATTGCTGCTCGTCGTGTGATGATTGAAAAGAAAGAACTTGAATCTCCAATTCGTACTTTCATTGAAGCGGCTCAATCTATTGTTATGCGTTTAGTTAAAATGATCATTGCTCTAACACCTTACGGTATAGCTGCGTTAATGACAAAAGTAGTAGCGACGTCGAGCTTAGGTGATATTTTAAGCTTGCTCGGCTTTATTGTGGCATCTTACGTGGCTATTTTCTTAATGTTTATTGTGCATGGCTTTTTAGTTTCTTTAGTTGGTGTTAGCCCAAAAGAATACTTCAAGCGTATTTGGCCAGTTCTTACTTTTGCTTTTACTTCACGTAGTTCAGCAGCAACGATTCCACTTAACGTTGAAGCACAAATTACTAAGTTAAATGTGCCACCTGCGATTGCCAACTTATCAGCAACTTTTGGCGCAACAATTGGGCAAAATGGTTGTGCCGGTATTTACCCTGCAATGCTTGCAGTGATGGTTGCTCCAACCATGGGCATTGACCCAATGGACTTTAATTTCATAGTTTCATTGGTGGCGATCATTGCAATCAGCTCATTTGGTATTGCAGGTGTTGGCGGTGGTGCTACTTTTGCAGCGCTAATTGTACTACCAGCCATGGGATTACCCGTTACCATAGCAGCCCTATTGATTTCAATTGAACCTTTAATTGATATGGCGCGTACCGCTCTAAATGTAAGTGGGTCAATGACGGCAGGTACTATTACCTCGCGCTTGCTGGGTGACAAAAAAGAGATCAACAAAGCGTTTAAACTGCCATCGACTCAAGTTGTAGGCTAGCTTTATCAATTAAAGTTCAGATACCTAAAATGAAAAAAATCCCGCCCCTTTTCCTCTAAAATAATAAAATAGAGGAATAAGGATTGCGGGATTTTTTATCTATCAACAACACAATAAATTTATTATCGTTTAGCACGATTTTTTACTTTACTCTTTTAGCAACTCAACAACACTTTGTAATGAAGTAATAAATAACTTCGCTTCATTTATGGTGTTATAAATCGAAAAAGAAACTCTGATCGTCCCGTTACAGCTTAACACTGACATCAATGGCATAGCGCAGTGCGAACCACTTCTAACGGCAATGCCCTGTGCATTTAATAACATTGCAATATCAGCACTATGTTCGCCTTTAACAATAAAACTGATCGCACCTGATTTATTTAAACCTTTAGCAAATACACTCACATCGGGCATGTTATTTAAAGCGGCTTCGGTGTATTCCAATAAAGATTTTTCATGTTGTTGGGTAATGTTGGTATCTAACCCGTTGACAAAATCAATGGCAGCACCTAAACCAATTGCACCGGCAATATTAGGCGTACCTGCTTCAAACTTAAACGGTAATTGATTATAGATTGTTTGTTCAAAGCTAACGCTTTTGATCATCTCTCCACCGCCTTGCCATGCAGGAAGTTGATCTAATAAATCATACTTTCCATACAACACACCAATGCCTGTTGGAGCAAATAATTTATGACCAGAGAATAGATAAAAATCACAATCAAGTTGTTGTACGTCCACATCGATATGCGCCACTGCTTGCGCACCATCAATAATAACTTTAGCACCCTGCTGATGCGCTAAATCAATGATCTCTTTAATCGGATTAATAATACCTAAAGCATTAGAAACATGCGCAATAGAGACAATCTTAGTTTTTTCGCTTAATAACGCTTTAAATATTTCAAGGTCTAAACAGTGAGCAAACGTTAAGGGAATAACTTTAATTAAAGCACCTGTTTTTTTGGCGAGCATTTGCCAAGGTACGATATTCGCATGATGCTCAACGGCGCTAATGATAATTTCATCGCCTACTTGTAATTGCTCAGCAAAAACATTCGCTAATAAATTAATACCTTCGGTGGTGCCTTTGGTCCAAATAATTTCTTCTGAACGTTGTGCATTGATAAATGTTTGTACTTTGACTCGGCTTTGTTCAAATAACGAAGTCGCTATATTACTTAATGCATGACTAGCACGATGTACATTAGCATTGCTGGATTGGTAATAATGGCAAATAGCATCAATCACTGATTGTGGTTTTTGCGTAGTGGCCGCGTTATCAAGATAAACCAGCGGGTGATCATTAACTTGCTGATTTAAGATAGGAAATTGGGCGCGTAATTGCTCAATATAAAGATCTGAACTCACGGGACACCTCTACAAAAGGGAATGAGATAATGGATAGACTAGCTTAAGCAGTAGATTAATAAGCATCACTCACTCAAGGTGACTAATGCTTATTATAATTGAAACGATTGCTTACAGACTGTGATTACGGCCTTCAATCATCAAACGTTTCATTTCACTGACAGCAACAGAAAAGCCATCAATTAAGGCACGAGCAACAATAGCATGACCAATATTAAGCTCGATAATTTCAGGTAAAGCTGCAATCGGTTTAACATTATGGTAATTCAAACCATGACCTGCATTGACTTTAATTCCGGCTTTATGGCCGTAAGTGGCTGCTTTAGCAACACGTGCTAATTCAGCTTCTTGGATATCGTCGTTTTCAGCATCTGCATATTGGCCAGTATGTAACTCAACATAAGCTGCTTTCATTTTAACTGCCGCATCAATTTGCGCAGCTTCTGGGTCAATAAACAAACTGACTTGAATATTAGCAGCATTTAAACGACTTACCGCGTTTGCTATTTTTTCGTAATTACCCACTACGTCTAGGCCACCTTCAGTGGTTAATTCTTCACGTTTTTCAGGCACTAAACATACAAAAGTCGGTTTAGTTTTAAGTGCGATTTCAACCATTTCATCGGTCACTGCCATTTCAAGATTCATACGAGTCTGTAACGTTTGAGCTAACACGGCTACGTCACGATCATTAATATGACGGCGATCTTCACGAATATGGATAGTAATACCATCTGCACCTGATGTTTCTGCTACAGCAGCTAAATGTGCAGGCTCTGGGTAACATGTACCACGTGCATTACGAAGTGTTGCAACATGGTCGATATTCACACCCAATAAAATTTTGCTCATGTTCTTTCCTTTATGCAGTTAATATTTTTAAGTTACTATTAATGTCTTTAGTTTCTTTGTTTTCTTTGTTTTATATAGATACTTTAAGTTCATTTGGCCGTAAATAAAGCACGACTATGTAACGGTTTATCACCTAACAAATTAGCTAATGCTTGGCGGCAAAAACGTTTTGCCATTTTTAATGTTGCTTCACTATCGAGTTCACGTTGCGATAGGTTAATAATATCTTGACCATCATAAACCTGCTCCGGTTTACAAATAGCTTGCTTGGCAAAAAATCCAAGTTGTTGTTGATATTGATATTGAAAGCCTGACTCAATTATTTCATCACTGTACACATCATGGTCAAAGTTAATACCGTAACCTAATGTTTCTAACAATGTTAATTCAAACAAACGTAATGCTTTTTGTGGATCATCATCGCGGGCAATACTAATTAAAGTACGTTGATAACATTCAAATAAACCATCGCAGGCAGTTTCAGCCTGTAATAAACGGTATAATAACTCGTTAATATACATAGCAATATATAAACGCTGACCGTGCAATGGCACCACTTGTGTTTGTGCTTCTAAGGACTTAACGGTTTTTAAACTGCTACGACCAAAATAACTTGCAAGCAATAACGTAAAAGGCTGAGCCATACCACGTTTCATGCGAGTACTACTACGGCCACCTTTAAAAATAAGACTTACTTTACCCACATCCTGGCAAAACAGATCAACAAGTTGACTGGTTTCACCATAGGGACGACGGTGAAGTATAAAAGCATTGTGGCACTCAATAGACATTAAATAGCCTCTATAAGCAGAAAATAAGCATTAAAAAAGATCAAAGCTGCCAGCAAAAGCGCCAAGCTAAGATCTATTAATGTCTATTAACCGTTATAATCATCGCCGTAACCCAATGAACGCAATGCTCTGTCATCATCAGCCCAACCAGATTTAACTTTAACCCAAATTTCTAAGAATACTTTAGAGTCAAATAACTCTTCCATGTCGATTCGTGCTTGCATACCAATTGCTTTTAGCTTCTCGCCTTTATTACCAATAACCATGCGTTTTTGACCATCACGCTCAACGAGAATTAATGCATTAATATGTAATAATCCATTGGCTTTTTGCTTAAACTGCTCAATTTCAACTGTCACTGAATAGGGTAATTCATCACCTAAAAAGCGCATTAGTTTTTCACGTACAATTTCTGACGCCATAAAACGAGAAGAACGATCTGTTATGTAATCTTCTGGAAAATAAAACTCAGACTCAGGTAGAACACCTTTAGCCCACTCCCGAATTTTTTCAACGTTATCACCCGATTTAGCTGACATCGGTAAAATATGCGCAAAGTTATAAAGCTTACCTATCTTCTGTAGATGCGGTAATAATAATTCTTTATCTTCGACGTTATCAATCTTATTAACCGCTAAAATAACTGGGCATTTTAGGTATTCAAATTTTCTTAATACCATCTCGTCATCAGCAGTCCAATGCGTACCTTCCACCACAAAGACGATCATTTCTACATCATTGATTGAACTTGATGCTGCGCGGTTCATTAAACGGTTTATGGCACGTTTTTCTTCGATATGTAATCCAGGCGTATCAACAAAAATTGTTTGATAATCCCCATCGGTATCAATCCCTAAAATACGATGACGTGTTGTTTGCGCTTTACGTGAAGTAATACTTACTTTTTGACCAAGCAATGCATTAATAAGCGTTGATTTCCCTACATTAGGACGCCCGACGATTGCGACTAAGCCACATTTTTGTGTCATTATTTAGCTCCTAAATAGATGAAAGTTAAAGTTAAAAATACAGGTAAATAAATTGCATTAAGTAGTAACATTATTTGTCACCTAATAACGCGGTTAACATGGTTTTTGCAGCTACTTGCTCAGCTTTACGACGACTAGTGCCTTTGCCTTGCACTTGCTTCATACCTTCAATTTCACAGCTCATGGTAAATTGCTGATTGTGCGCTTCACCTTTAACATCAAGTACTTCGTATAGCGGCAATGCTTGTTTACGTGACTGTAAATGTTCTTGTAAGCGAGTTTTAGGGTCTTTTTGACTAATCCCTGGTTGAATAGTATTAAGGCGACTATCAAACCAACTTAATACCAACTTATTGACCACATCGATATTAGAATCTAAGAAAACAGCACCAATAATAGCTTCCACTCCATCGGCGATGATTGAGTCGCGACGGAAGCCGCCACTTTTTAATTCGCCAGGACCTAAAATTAAACAGTCACTTAATACAAACTCACGCCCAACTTCCGAGAGCATTTTTCCACACACTAAGGTCGCCCGCATACGGCTTAAATCACCTTCATCTACTTTAGGGAAACGAGTATAAAGGTCTGTCGAAATTGCAAAACTTAGAATAGAGTCGCCTAAAAACTCTAAGCGTTCATTATGTAAACCTAGCGCACTACGATGCGTTAAAGCTTGCTTTAATAATGAGAAATCTGAAAACTGGTAACCAATACGTTTCTCTAAGCGTTTTAATTCATCTTCTTTGATCTTCATTTAATACTACCTACACGCTCAAAACGTACATTGCTTGGTACCCAACCTGGTAAAAAGTCATCGCCACCACGATCAAACTCAAAACTGATCCATTTAGCAACGGCTTTACCGACTAGATTACGCTCAGGTACAAATCCCCAGAAACGACTGTCACGGCTATTATCACGGTTATCACCCATTACAAAATAATTATCTGCAGGTACAACCCATTCATAAGCATAAGTCGCTACATCTTTTTGTTGATAATAGGCTTGCACCGGTTCGCCACGAAGTGGATTAATCAGTAATTGATGCTCAACATCACCTAATACTTCGCTGTAAACATTAACCGTATTACTCTCATGCTTAAAGTTTTCTTCACCTAAAAACTTCATATCTAATTTTTTGTAATCACCGCATTTAGCTTCGCCACATGCAGGGACTATGTAGAGTTGTTTGTCTTTATAAACAATGCGGTCACCCGGTAATCCAACAATACGTTTGATAAAATCAACACGTTGATCTTCAGGATATTTAAACACAGCAACATCACCACGTTCAGGGTTACCCGTTGGTATTAAGGTATTTTGCCACACCGGCTCTTTAATCCCGTATGAGAATTTCTCAACCAGAATAAAATCCCCCACCAATAATGTTGGCATCATTGACCCAGATGGAATTTGAAACGGTTCATAAATAAATGAACGCAGAATAAATACGGTGGCAATGACTGGAAATAAACTACGTGCATTTTCAATAATTGGGTTTTCTGGAACCATTTTAGCCAGTGTTTTATCGTCAAGCTCAATCTCAGATTGAGCTTGTAAATCGGCATAGGCCTGTTTACGTTTTTTAGCCCATTTAATTTTATCGAAAACCCAAACCAGACCGGTTACTAAGGTTAAAATTACTAATATCAATGCAAATGAATTTGCCATTTTTTTTCCTATTAACTTTGTAAATCATATTACTTAATTGTGCTTAACTAATATGACTCGTTTAAAATACAAAATGCGCGGGTTAAAAACCAGCGCATTAACATTCTTTAAAAACTATTCACTCTGATAAATAGCAGAGGTCTTAGTAATCAAACACTACTTATCTTTACCGATGTGTAATACGGCTAAGAAAGCCTCTTGAGGTACATCAACATTACCAACAGACTTCATTCGTTTTTTACCTTCTTTCTGTTTCTTCAGCAGTTTTTTCTTACGGCTAATATCACCACCGTAACATTTGGCTAATACATTTTTAGTCAACTGTTTAACCGTTGAACGGGCAATAATTTTACTTCCAATCGCCGCTTGTATTGCAATATTGAACATTTGGCGAGGAATCAGCTCTTTCATTTTTTCAACTAATTCACGTCCGTAAGCTTCTGAATTATCACGATGTGTAATTAATGCTAACGCATCAACTCGATCGCCATTGATCATCACATCAACACGTACCATGTCAGCTAATTGGAAACGGATAAAGTTATATTCAAGTGAAGCATAACCACGACTCGTTGATTTCAAACGGTCGAAGAAATCCATCACAACTTCACCCATTGGAATTTCATAAGTTAATGCAACTTGATTACCGTGATAAGCCATTTTAGTTTGCACACCACGTTTGTTGATACATAAAGTGATCACGTTACCTAAGTAAGCTTGCGGTACTAAAATATTACACTCTGCAATTGGCTCGCGGATCTCTTTAATATCATTGGTAGCGGGTAATTTAGCTGGGCTATCGACATGTTCAACTTCACCGTTATTTTTTTCAACTTCATAGATTACGGTTGGTGCTGTTGTGATCAAGTCAATATCGTATTCACGCTCTAAACGCTCTTGAATGATCTCCATGTGTAATAAACCTAAGAAACCACAACGGAAACCAAATCCTAGTGCCGATGAATTCTCTGGTTCATACAATAATGAAGCATCATTAATACTTAATTTACCTAATGCATCACGGAAGTTTTCATAATCATCTGAGCTTACAGGGAATAAACCCGCATAAACTTGTGGTTGAACGCGTTTAAAACCAGGTAATGCCTTTGGTGATGGGTTATCAGCTAAAGTTAGGGTATCACCTACTGGTGCTCCTAAGATGTCTTTGATACCTGAAATAACATAACCAACTTCACCGGCTTTTAAAATACCCGTTTCTTTTTGTTTAGGCGTAAAATAACCCACTTTAGTGACTAAATGCACTTGGCCCGTGGTCATTACTTTCATTTTATCGCCGACTTTAATTTGGCCATTTTTGATACGAACGAGTGATACTACACCTTGGTAATTATCAAACCATGAATCAATAATTAATGCTTGTAATGGTCCATTAAGGTCACCTACTGGAGGTGGGATCATACGCACGATTTCTTCTAATACTAAATCAATACCTAACCCTGTTTTAGCAGAACAACGAACCGCATCGGTTGCATCAATACCCACAATGTCTTCAATTTCTTCAGCAACACGATCCGGTTCAGCAGCCGGCAAATCGATTTTATTTAAAATAGGGACAACTTCTAAATTCATTTCTAACGCGGTGTAACAGTTAGCTAGTGTTTGTGCTTCAACACCTTGGCCAGCATCAACTACTAACAAAGCACCTTCACAGGCAGCTAAAGAACGTGATACTTCGTATGAGAAGTCAACGTGCCCGGGGGTGTCGATAAAGTTTAATTGGTAAGTTTCGCCATCTTGCGCTTTATAATCTAAAGTAACACTTTGGGCTTTAATGGTAATGCCACGCTCACGTTCGATATCCATAGAATCAGTTACTTGCGCGGCCATTTCACGCTCGCTTAAACCACCACAAGTGCTGATTAAACGATCTGACAATGTTGATTTACCATGGTCGATATGGGCAATGATTGAAAAGTTACGAATATTTTTCATGAATACTATAAATACCTTATTAGTGACTATATTGCATTACGATACAGGTTGTTTGTTACTAGTAACCACTTTATCGAAGTTTACTTAAAACCACAGTTCTGCGTATTTTAAGCGACTTTAATGCTGTTTTTTTATGTTTGCTTTTAACGCGCCTATTTTGCGCATCTTAATTGCCGTGCATTCTAGCTAATTTCTGTTTTAATCTCCATCTTTAAACACATCTCCCCATTATCAATCAACATGCATTGTTCAGTCACTCGCTCGGACACCAAGACAAGGCGAAACATGCAGCCCTTTCGAGCGATTCGTAGCGTTAATCCTCTAGCGGTAGGTGTAAAAAAAGTATTTACCCCTTTAATGGCGAGTCCTTCTCAAAGGTTACAACGCAAAGACTCGCTATTAGCGTATGTTTTACTCCCTTGTTGATCTTAAATGATAAAAATTATCAAATTATTTGGGATTCGCTTTATTGCTTTAATACTTAAATAAAAGTTTAATTTTTGTTCTAAAAAATATGAATTATTGTCTTTAAAAAAGATTTAGCAGAAAAAAACAGCAGCTAACGTTCACAATTCATTCACAAACATCGAGGCTTGCTTCACATTTTTAACTTTTCTTAAACAAGATTAAAGTTGATTTAGTAATCTATTAACGCTAATTCATTTTTTTGACATACAATAGCTTAGCTTTTAATGGATTGATAATGGCAAGGATACAGCCACTATTCTCAAAAGCATTGCGAGGTATGTTCAAAAATATTTATTTGAACTTACGCTTACGTTTCTAGTTACATTTCTTTTATTATTTTTTTGAGGTTATTAAATTATGAAGTCAAACACTCCAGTGTTGCTTTCTGTTGCAGTTGCCGTTATCGGTGCAGCTGCAATTACTTTACTCCCAATCACACTAAGCGGAGCCGTTTTATTTGCTGCAGGTGCTGTTATTACTGGGTTTATTATTCAATTTGCAAATTCAAGTAAAGGTACTGCGTCCACCACAAGTGCAAGTTCAAATACAGCTGCAACTACTGCTGAAGGCGATTTTGCGACAACAACACTTTACGTAGGTAACTTACCTTACCGCGCAAATGAAATGGCAATTCGCACGTTATTTTCAGAACATGGTAAAGTTATTTCAGTTCGTTTAATGAAAGACAAACACACAGGTAAACGCCGTGGTTTTGGTTTTGTTGAAATGTCTGAAAGTGATGCAGCAAATGCAATTGAAGCGTTAAATGAACAAGAGTTCCAAGAACGTTCATTAAAAGTACGCGAAGCAAACGAGCGCACTGCACGCGAAGATTCAGTTGAATAAAATTTTTAGCTAATAGATAAAATCCGAGACCAGTTACTGCTCTCGGATTTTTTTTAGGCATTAATGATAATAAAAAATTAACTCAGCATCTAATGATCACTTCAGCAGTTAACCAGCCCATTATAAACTTACAAACTATCAACGAACTAAACCATACAATTATAAACTAACCAAGCTATCAACTACATAGACTACCTAATTAGCAAACACCCAAGCGATTAAGGTTTGCAGTGATAAATTGTTAGATGCTTTTGGATAGACTAAATAATAACCTTTACCTGACTTTACCTGCAATGAATGTGGCATACTCAAACGCCCTGATGCAACGTCTAACGATGCTAAAACCACATCACCAATACTAATACCAAAACCTTGTCGTGCAGCACTAACAGCAAGGTCTAAAGTGGCAAAATGCTGATTATGCTTAGACATTAATGAATCGCTATTAGCATTAGCTAACCATAACGCCCAATCACTCTGTTGGGGCGTTGCATGCAACCATGGCATCTTTTTCATTTCAATAATGTCGAGCTGAGTTTTCCCTTTAGGTAATAAAGAAGCAGCACAAACCGGTGTTAGCACCTCTTCAAACAATAACTGGCTGGTTAAGGTATTATCTTTTACCTGCGCACAGTAACAAATAGCCGCATCAAACGATTCAGAAGAAAAGCTAACATCATGTTGAATAGAAGATGTCAGCTCGACTGATATATCTGGAAACGCCTGTTGAAATGTCATTATTTTTGGCAATAACCAAGTAGTAATACAACTAGGCACTTTTAGCTTAATAACCGGTTTTATATTTGAAACTTGCTCTACTGCACTTTTAATTTGACTAATCGCTTGTTTTATTAAAGGTAGGAAGTCTAAGCCTTTATCGGTTAGCGTCAATCCACGTGCATGACGGTGAAATAACGATACATTTAATTTTTTTTCTAAGGAGATAATCTGTCGACTAACCGCCCCCTGTGTCACATTTAACACCTGCGCTGCTGAAGTAAATTTGAGATGTTCCGCGGTAACAATAAATGCCTGTATCTCTTTTGTAGAAGGTAAACGATTATTCATTATTGTCTCGATTCATTGCTCTCTTAAAATAGCGAGTTAGTTAGGCTGATACCCAAACAGCCACCAGCCATGAATTAAATTCATAGCTAGTATACCTATTTTTCGTTTCTTCTTTCAATGAAGATTTGTTTAAATTCAACACAATTAATTTTTGCATATTTATGCCATTTATAGGTATAAATATTCACTCTGTCTCTTTACTCTGTATTTTTATTCAAGTTGGAAGCTCGTTAATGGAATCGTTAGCATCAAAACTAGTACCAAAAGCTGTACAAAAACTCATTCCTTATCAGTCTGCACGTCGCCTCGGTGGCAGTGGGCATTTATGGTTAAATGCTAATGAACTTGAAACCTGTGCTCAATATGGTGATTTATCTAAAGGCAGTAATGACCACTACAACCGCTACCCTGATTTTTTACCCCATGATACAGCGCAAGCTTACCTTAATTATTGTGAGCAAGAAGCAGGTCAATTAAATGCCGAAATAGTAACAGTACGTGGTGCAGATGAAGCTATTGATTTATTGATTCGTACTTTCTGTAACCCAGGCAATGACCAGATTATTATATGCCCTCCAACTTATGGCATGTATGAGTTCTGTGCTGACTCATTTTCAGTGAATACTTGCAAAGTCCCACTCTTAGAAAACTTTCAACTTGATGTCGATAAAATTAAAGAACAGTTATCAACAAGTACTCTATTGTTTTTATGCTCTCCGAATAATCCAACCGGTAATAGCATTAATGAAGCAGACATTATAACGCTTTTAGAGGCCAGTAAAGACTCTACTTTAGTGGTGATTGACGAAGCCTATATTGAATTTTCAAAACATAACAGCGCATTGCATTTAATGAATAAATATCCGCACCTGATTGTGATACGCACATTATCAAAAGCATTCGGCCTAGCTGCTATTCGCTGTGGATTTTTAATCGCAGACAACAGTGTGATGACTTATATTAACCGTCTTATTGCACCTTATCCGATTGCAGATCCAACGGCTGAAATTGCTTTAAAAGCCCTTTCTCAAGATGGCCTAAAAGCCATGTTAAAACAAACAACTGAGTTAATCGAAATACGCCAATGGTTTATTGAACAGTTACAAGAGTTGAGTATCGTAAAACAACTTTATAGCAGTGAAACTAATTTTATACTTATTCGGTTTGACTCAAGTGTAAGCCCTTATGATTACTTGATGACACAAGGTGTTGTGACACGAAATCAAGCGCACGAAACCGTGCTTAAAGATTGCGTTAGGATCACCATTGGTTCACAACAAAGCATGATCGAAACACTCAACGTACTTAAAAATTTAAACTTAGTCGCATCAGCTTAGATTCAAATATCAAGTTGATATAAAACTGAATTAATAAAGAAACGCGTTGATACAGAAACAAACATAAAGTTAAATTACCTTAAAAGGATCTTAAAATGAAATCATTACGTATCGCAGCCATTGTCCTCTCGTCAATATTTATCGCACCACTGCAAGCCGCAGAATCAAAGCCAGTTCGTCTGTCTTCCGATTTTACTTACCCGCCGTTTAACTATAAGGACAATACGGGTAAGCCTGTTGGTTTTGATATCGAAATTGCTGATGCTTTATGCGCTCAAGCTGAGCTTAAATGTGAATGGGTAACACTTGCATGGGATGGTTTAATTCCAGGACTAATGTCAAGAAAATCAGATGTGATCATGGCGTCTATGCGTATCACAGAAGATCGTAAAAAACGTGTGTTGTTTACTGATAAATATTACCAAACCCCAGCGAGTTTTGTTGTTGCTAAAAACGCTGATTTCAATATTGATAAAGCGGGTTTAACAGGAAAAGTGATTGGTGTACAAGTAGGCACAATACATGATAATTATGTAACTGATATGTATGGAGATGTGGCTGATATAAAACGTTATACCGGACAAGATCAAGTTTATATCGATTTAGCTAACGGTAGATTAGACACTGCATTTGCTAACTCTGATCAGTTGGTTTTAGCCTTTTTAGAAAAAGAAGCGGGTAGCAATTTTGCGTTAAAAGGTAAATTGGTAACAGATAAAGCGTATGTTGGTGAAGGCACAGCCTTAGCTTTGCGTAAACAAGATAAAAAATTAGCTGAAAAATTTAACGCCGCGATTGCTGAAATACGTAAGAATGGCACCTACGATAAGATAGCG
>TARA_R110001583_G_scaffold169781_2_pt1 | contig 19780 bp, 19 predicted proteins | sample TARA_R110001583 | Tara Oceans TARA_R110001583 (sample SAMEA4398432) | marine metagenome | biome: Polar Biome; feature: [MES] marine water layer (ENVO:01000295) within the mesopelagic zone...; material: water (ENVO:00002006), including particulate matter (ENVO:01000060) such... | reverse complement strand
ATTTTAAAAGAGCTCCAACAAGACCCAGACATAAGCCAGCGTGAGCTCGCCAGACGTCTTGGAATTAGCCTAGGCAAAGCTAATTTTTGTCTAAAAGCCTTAATCGAAAAAGGTCTAGTAAAAGCTGATAACTTTAAAAATAGTACCAATAAAGTCGGTTATTTATATCTATTAACATCAAAAGGTATTGAGGCGAAGGGTTTATTAACCAAGGCGTTTCTTCAGCGAAAACTAGTGGAATACGAAGAACTGGAAAAAGAAATAGAGCAATTAAAAGTATCTGTTCGACAATCAAATTAAACTAACAAAAAGAGTTATATATCAAAATGAAGGTACTCACCGTTTTTGGTACACGTCCTGAAGCCATAAAAATGGCACCTTTAGTTCACGCGCTTGCAAAAGATGAACGTTTCGAAGCAAAAGTGTGTGTTACCGCACAGCATCGCGAAATGCTTGATCAAGTGTTGAGTCTTTTTAAGATAACGCCAGATTATGACTTAAATTTAATGAAAGCAGGGCAGACGCTGCCCGAAGTCACCAGCCGAATTTTGCTTGAGCTAACGCCAGTACTACAAGAGTTTAAACCAGACGTTGTGTTAGTTCACGGTGACACAGCGACGACATTCGCTGCCAGCCTAGCCGCTTACTATGAGAAAATTGCCGTAGGCCACGTGGAAGCTGGTTTACGAACAGGCAATATATATTCGCCTTGGCCAGAAGAAGGAAACCGTAAATTAACCGGAGCCTTAACAAAGTACCATTTCGCACCGACAGATAATTCCAAGCAAAACCTTCTTAACGAAAACTACGCCAATGAAAATATCTATGTAACGGGTAATACTGTTATTGATGCCTTACTATTGGTGAAGACTCAAATTGAATCTGATACGGCCTTAACAGATTCTATCTCTTCTCAGTTCCCTATGTTAGATAGTAATAAAAAACTGGTACTGGTCACGGGTCATAGGCGCGAAAGCTTTGGTGGAGGTTTTGAGCGCATTTGTGAGGCATTGGCGCAAACAGCAAAAGCTTACCCATATGTACAAATACTGTATCCAGTACATTTAAACCCTAATGTACAAGAACCGGTTAATCGAATTTTAAAGGATGTGAATAACGTTCATCTTATAGAGCCGCAGCAATATCTTCCGTTTGTCTATTTAATGAACCGAGCGCACATTATCTTGACCGACTCTGGCGGTATTCAAGAAGAAGCCCCCAGTCTAGGTAAGCCCGTACTGGTTATGCGTGATACAACAGAGCGCCCTGAAGCGATAGAGGCAGGTACGGTGAAACTGGTTGGAACGGATGTGGTAAAAATCACCACCGCGCTGAATGAGCTATTAACGAATAAAGTGGCATACAGTGAAATGAGCCGTGCGCATAATCCTTATGGTGATGGCAAGGCATGTCAGCGAATTTGCGATATTTTGGCTAAATAATAAATGTAGGTCGTGCCTTTAGGCCGACAATGATGAGAGTGTTAATAATTTGTAGGTCGTCCTTTTTAAGCCGACAATGGCGATAGTAACAAACATTTTTGAACAATAAGGAATATCATGTCTTTTAATACGATTTCTGTGGTTGGTTTAGGGTACATTGGCCTACCAACCGCGGCCATGTTTGCCTCTAGGAAGAAAAAGGTGATTGGCGTAGATGTTAATCAACGTGCCGTAGACACCATAAATCGTGGTGAAATACACATTGTTGAGCCTGATTTAGACATGATAGTGCATGCAGCTGTCACAGAAGGCTATTTAAAAGCAGTTTTAAAACCTGAACCAGCAGATGCCTTTTTAATTGCCGTTCCTACTCCCTTTAAAAAGTCTTTAAACCAAGAGAATGGTTCCGATATCCCAGAGCCAGATTTAAGTTACATTCAAAAAGCCTCTGAAGCGATAGCGCCTGTATTGAAAAAAGGCGATTTGGTAATCCTTGAATCAACGTCACCTGTCGGCGCAACCGAACAAATGGCGGAATGGCTTGCGGCAGCACGACCTGACCTTACTTTTCCACAAACTAATGGCGAGCATGCAGATATAAATGTTGCTCATTGTCCTGAGCGTGTTTTACCAGGCCATGTCGTGCGTGAACTAGTAGAAAACGACCGTGTAATAGGTGGGATGACGGCGAAATGTTCAGCGCGAGCCGTAGAACTATACAAAACGTTTGTACAGGGCGAATGTGTTGTTACCAATGCTCGTACCGCTGAAATGGCTAAATTGACAGAAAACTCTTGTCGAGATGTGCAAATTGCTTTTGCTAATGAGCTTTCTGTTATTTGTGACAAGCTTGATATCGACGTATGGGAATTAATTTCACTCGCGAACCGTCACCCACGTATCAATATTTTACAGCCAGGTCCTGGCGTAGGTGGCCACTGTATCGCGGTTGATCCTTGGTTTATCGTCAGCAAAACGCCAAAAGAAGCCAAGCTGATTCATACTGCTCGCAAAGTGAATGACGCTAAACCTGAGTGGGTAGTTAATAAAGTTAAAATAGCCATTGCAGATCTATTACAAGCCAATCCAGATAAAACAGCGAAAGACGTTGTTATTGCTTGTTATGGCTTGGCATTCAAGCCGGATATAGATGACCTACGTGAAAGTCCTGCGCTTAATATTGCGAAAAAAATTGCAAAAATGCATGTGGGTAGAGTGGTGGCTGTTGAGCCAAATATTAAAGTGCTGCCTGCTATGAATGCCTCGCTAGATCTTGTGAGCTTTGAAAATGCGAAAAAAATGGCTGATGTGCATTTGTTATTGGTAGATCATAAAGAGTTTAAATCTAACAAAATAATTGCTGGTCATATTGTTGACACGAAAGGCATTTGGGATAAAAGGGTTAAAGAATGTTAAACAAAAAAAGTGTATTGATTACTGGTGGTACGGGGTCTTTTGGTAAAAAGTTTATCGAAACTATTTTGTTGCGTTATCCTGATGTTAAAAAGATCATCATTTATTCTCGTGATGAGCTAAAACAGTCGATAATAAAGCAAAAATACCCTGATTATGATTACCCGCAATTGCGCTTTTTTATTGGTGATGTACGTGATAAAGAGCGATTAACACAAGCTTGTGAAGGTGTTGATGTCATTATTCATGCAGCGGCGATTAAGCAGGTCGATACAGCTGAATACAATCCCACGGAATGTATCCGTACCAATATTGATGGAGCTGAAAATGTCATACATGCTGCGCTAGCTTGTGGTGTAAATGATGTTGTTGCACTGTCTACTGATAAAGCTTGTGCACCAATCAATCTATATGGAGCAACCAAACTAGCATCTGATAAGTTATTTGCGGCGGCGAACAACATTCGAGGCTCTAAAGACATTAAATTTAGTGTTGTTCGCTACGGTAATGTAATGGGCTCTCGGGGCTCTGTCATTCCTTTCTTTTTAGATAAACGCAAAGAGGGTGTCCTGCCTATTACCCACAGAGAGATGACGCGTTTTAATATTTCTCTACAGGACGGTGTGGATTTAGTGATGTTTGCATTGGCAAATCACTTAGGTGGGGAGATTTTTATCCCTAAAATACCTTCTTACAAGATATTAGATATTGCAGAAGCGGTCGCACCAGAGTGCGAGTTGCGTGATGTTGGTATTCGCCCAGGTGAGAAACTTCACGAAGAAATGATAACCGATACCGATTCGCTCAATACAATCGATTTAGGGCCTTATTATGCCATTTTACCGTCTGTTTCTTACACATATAATGAAGAAGACTACGTTGCGCATCACAAGGCAAAAAAGGTGCCCTTTGGCTTTAAATATAATTCAGGTACCAATACTGAATGGGAAACGATAGAAGGCTTACGTCAGTTGATCGTTGAGCATGTTGATGCGTCATTTGAAGTATAGGAAAACGAGATGATTCCATATGGTCGCCAAGATATTACGCAAGCAGACATCGATGCTGTTTCAGATGTGCTTCGCTCAGACTTTTTAACGCAGGGGCCTCAAGTTCCTGCGTTTGAGGCCTCTCTAATGAGTGCGACAGGTGCTAAATTTGCCTTTGCCGTTAACAGCGCAACCTCTGCTTTGCATATTGCTTGTTTGGCATTAGGGTTAGGAAAAGGAGATGTTCTATGGACTTCTCCTGTTACGTTTGTTGCTTCGGCTAACTGTGGTTTATATTGTGGTGCGTCAGTTGATTTCGTCGATATTGATCCAGCAACCTATAACCTTTGCCCAATCGCTCTTGAGACAAAACTTAAGTTAGCTAAATTGAATGGCTCTTTACCTAAGGTTGTTGTCGCTGTGCATTTATGTGGCCAGCCTTGCGATATGAAAGCGATTCATGCGTTATCGGTTGAGTATGGTTTCAAAGTGATTGAAGATGCTTCACATGCAATCGGTGGGCGTTATTTAGATCAGCCTATTGGTGCGTGTGAATACAGTGATATAACTGTATTCAGTTTTCATCCAGTTAAGATCGTTACTACAGCTGAGGGCGGTGCTGCATTGACTAATGATAAGCAGCTTGCTGATAAAATGGCTTTATACCGCAGTCATGGAATAACTCGTGATGAAGCTCTCATGGAAAACCTTTCTCATGGTAGCTGGTATTATGAGCAAGTTGATTTAGGCTTTAACTACCGTATGACTGAGTTGCAGGCTGCGTTGGGTGTGTCACAGATGACACGCTTAAGTGAATTTGTAGCAGCGCGTCATCAACTTGCTGAACGGTACTACGAAAAGCTTGCAGATTTACCTATTACATTGCCATATCAATTGCCTGACACCTACTCTGGCCTCCATTTGTTTGTGATTCGTTTAAATCTAGACGAAATTTCAAAAATACATAGAGAAGTGTTTGATGAGCTCAGAGCAAACGGTATTGGCGTTAATGTGCATTATATTCCTGTTCATTTACAGCCGTATTATCAGCGTATGGACTTCAAAAAAGGTGACTTTCCGAATGCAGAAAGTTACTACACTAATGCGATCTCTTTGCCTATATTTCATGCGATGACTTATGAACAACAAGACGAAGTTATAAATGTATTAACCCATGTTCTCACGAGTAAATAATGAATATTGCAATCATCCCTGCTCGTGGTGGCAGTAAGCGGATACCACGTAAAAACATCAAAGCGTTTCATGGCAAACCTATGATAGCGTATTCGATTGAGGCGGCATTAGAGAGTGGTTGCTTTGATAAAATCATTGTCTCAACTGATGATAATGAGATAGCAGAGATTGCTAAACAATACGGTGCGCAAGTGCCGTTTATTCGTCCTGCAGAGATATCTGATGATTATGCAACAACTCTAGATGTGATAGCACATGCGTTGAAATGGTGTGTAGAAAATGGGATGGAAGTTACGAATGCATGCTGTATTTACGCTACTGCGCCCTTCATTAGTGCATCAAGTTTACAAGAAGGTATGGTGGCTCTATCAACAGGAGATCTAGATTATGCGTTTAGTGCAACCAGCTATGCTTTTCCTATACAGCGAGCAATTAAATTAGACAAAGAGTGTCGAGTTAATATGTTTCAACCTGAAAATTTGAATACTCGTTCTCAGGATCTAGAGGAAGCGTATCATGATGCAGGGCAGTTTTATTGGGGAAAAACTAATGCATTCTTAGAAAAAAGAGCGATATTTGGCTATAACTCAAAAGCTGTTCTTTTACCTCGGAAAAGAGTTCAGGATATAGACACTCAAGAAGACTGGGAATTAGCTGAAGCTTTATATCGAGTTATTGAATGTTAAGCGTTGTTATTCGTACCGATGCTTCTTTGTATATAGGCAGTGGTCATGTAATGCGTTGTTTAGTGCTAGCAGAAGCACTAAAAAATGCTGACTATGATGTTACTTTTGTATGTCGTGAACTCCCAGGCAATTTAATTAACTTTATCGCAAAAAAATCTATTAAGGTAGTTGTTTTGTCTAAACCCTATCGCCAACTAGAGGTTAGACATAGTGCAGATTACACGGCTTGGTTGCAAGTATCTTGGCAAGAGGATATTAACGAGTTTCTTAGCTTAATTAAAAGTGCTGATTTAGTTGTAACTGATCACTATGCTATAGATAAAAAATGGGAAAAAAGAGTTAAATATAGTTTAAACTGTAAGGTTCTAGCTATTGATGATTTAGATAGAGATCATGAAAGTGATCTGATTATTGACCAAAATTTATGGCCAGATATGGTTAGTCGCTATCGGAATTGTTCAGGTATTAAACTTTTAGGGCCAAGTTATGCTCTTTTGCGTCCATCTTTTTCTTTATTGAGAAAAAAACAAATTGAAAAAAAGAATCAATTGCTTGCATTTTTTGGTGGCAGTGATTTAACAAGAGAATGTATTAAATTGGTAAAAGCAGCAATTTCAATAGGTCCATTGCCCTTCGAATTAAAAGTAGTTGCTGGACTAGGTAATCATGATTATCAGGAGTTGTTAACATTAGCTGAAGGTAGTGACATTGTAGTTGAACAATTTATTGATAATTTTGATTTAGAGCTAAAGCAGTCAAATTATGTGATTGGTGCGTCTGGGGTAAGTAACTGGGAGCGCTTTTGCTTAGAGGTGCCATCTACAATCGTTTCAGTTGCTGATAACCAAAAAATAATTTCAGAGTATTTATATAATCTTGGTGTGGTTCGTTACTTAGGAAGTAGTTGCAGTACTTGTGTTGATAGTTACTTGAGTGAGCTTTTATATTTACGTTCTTGTTGGCCACATTTTGGCCGCTGTAAATTATTAAATGTTGATGGTCTTGGTGTTATCCGTACTATTGAAATAATAAAAAAGGAATTATTAAATGACTAAAGCGTTTGATCTGCTTCCACTAGATGAAAGTAATTTAGCTATGGTTTTAGCGTGGCGAAATGCGCCATCTGTTAGAAAAAACATGTACACATCACATGAAATATCTTTATCTGAACATAAACTCTGGTTTAAAAAGCTTGTGGATGATAAATCCCGATTATATTTCGTTGCTAGCGTGAATGATGTGCCTTGTGGTGTTATTGGGTTTACTGAGATTAACTTAGTAAAAGGGATTGCATCTTGGGCATTCTATACCGATCCTCTTGCGTTAAGAGGTAGTGGGACATTAATGGAGTTCTATGCAATAGATTATGCATTTAATAATTTGAATTTGCATAAATTAAAATGTGAAGTGTTGGGTTTTAATAAATCAGTAATAAAATTACATACTAAATTTGGTTTTATTATTGAAGGCGATCATCGTGATGCTTACTTTAACGATGGAAGATATCATAATATTGTTCATTTAGGTTTGCTATCAACAGAATGGACGGATCAAAGAGTTATTATGATGGATAAATTAAGAATGGTGGACTGATAAATGAAAGAAATCATTATAGATAATCGAAAAATAGGTCCTGATCATCACCCTTACATAATAGCTGAGCTTTCAGCAAATCATAATGGTGATATTAATCGTGCGTTTAAAATAATAGAAATGGCTAAAGAGTGCGGGGCTGATGCAATAAAGCTACAAACTTACCGACCAGATACTATTACTATGAAAAGCGATAGCCCTGAATTTCTAATTAAGGGGGGGTTGTGGAATGGAAAAACACTATATGATTTATATGAAGAGGCCCACATGCCATGGGACTGGCATAAACCTTTATTTACAAAAGCGAAAGAATTAGGGATCACTATTTTTAGTTCGCCATTTGACTTTACTGCAGTTGACTTGCTGGAAAGCTTAGGTGCTCCAGCTTATAAAATTGCGTCTTTTGAGGCTATTGATTTACCACTTATTGAGTATGTAGCTAAGACTGGTAAACCAATGATTATCTCTACTGGTATGGCTAATGAAGAAGAAATAAGAGAAGCGGTAGATACAGCAAGAAGTGCAGGATGTAAAGAACTTGTTGTTTTACATTGTGTTAGTGGGTATCCAGCCCCTTCGGAAGATTACAATTTAGTAACTATACCTGACATGGCTACGCGCTTTGGTGTATTGACAGGTTTATCAGATCATACAATAGACAATACAACGGCGATTACCTCTGTAGCATTAGGCGCTTGTTTAATAGAAAAACACGTTACTTTGAATAGAGAGGGCGGCGGGCCAGATGATAGTTTTTCTTTAGAAAAGCCTGAATTAATGCAGTTATGTCGAGACAGTAAAATTGCTTGGCGTGCACTTGGAAAAATTAACTACGAACGAAAAGAAAGCGAAAAAGGTAACGCTTTATTTAGGCGCTCACTTTATGTAGTAAAAAATATTGCAGAAGGGGAAGTTTTTACGTGTGAAAATGTCCGTTCGATACGGCCTGGTTTTGGTCTACTTCCCAAATATTATGGAGCTGTCTTAGGTAAAAAAGCTAAAAAAAATATTCCAGCCGGAACTGCTCTAAAGCATGAGTTCTTGGATATGAAAATTGTATGAAATATTGTAAGCAATGTTTGACTACAGACCTTAGACCTAATTCAATTTTTTATGAAGATGTATGTATTGCTTGCAGATATTCAGGCTCTGAACATTATGATAATGGAAGTCTAAACCTTAATATTCTCAAGAATAAGTTTCAAAAAGTTAGGAGAAAGCAAAAAACAAAAGGAGCCTACGATTGTATCGTTGGAGTAAGTGGAGGAAAGGATAGTACTCGTCAGGCTCATTGGGTTCGAGACAGATTAGGCCTAAGGCCCTTGCTAATCTGTTGTGCATATCCACCAAAACAAATGTCAGAAATTGGCGCTGAAAATCTAGCTAACCTCATAGAGATGGGGTTTGATATTATTGCAGCAACACCTGCCCCACAGACTGCTTCTCAATTGGCTCTTGAATCATTTAAACAGTTTGGAAATGTGTGTAAATCGACTGAAATGTCACTGTTTTCTACTGTTCCAAGATTGGCCATTGAGTTAGGGGTTAACACAATATTTTGGGGCGAAAACCCGGCACTCCAGGTGGGGGACGGTGCAGTAGAAGGTTTGGACAAATTTGATGGTAATAACTTACGTAAATTAAATACATTAACAGCGGGAGGAATTGATTGGTTAAAGGAGTTAGTAAAACACCCATATTTGGCAGAGCATTATATATATCCAAACGAAATAGAGTTTGAAAAGAAGAAAATTAATATTTTTTATCTGGGACCTGCTTGGGATGATTGGAGTAATGACCAAAACTCAATTTACGCTTCACTGCAAGGTCTAACATTGCGTCCGGGAGAAGAGTCTGAAACAGGTGATCTATCCAATGCATCAATGTTGGATGAAGAGTTTACTAACATAAACATGATGTTGAAATATTATAAGTTTGGTTTTGGTCGTGCAACTGATAGCGTTAATGAAAAAATACGCGCTGGTTTAATGACAAGAAACGAAGCTGTTAAAATTGTAGAAAAATATGATGGCCTTTGCTCTGATCGTATAATACAAAGTTTTTCTGCCTATGTAGGTATTTCAGAAAGTGAGTTTTGGAATATAGCAAACAAATGGGTAAATAGTAATATATTTGACATTTCTAAAAATACAAGGCCAGCTAGAAAGTTTATAGTTGGAGTTAATTATGCAAGTTGATATTTTAGATATAGGAAGTGGGAATGTTCAATCTATCAAGAACTGGGTTGAAAAAGCTAACGTTACAGCTAACGTTATAACAAAGGCGACTGATATTAAATCAGATTTGTTAATTTTACCTGGAGTGGGTTCTGTAGGCTCATATATGGAGCGACTTCGAAGTGGTAGGTTCGATAAGGCTGTATTTGAACATGTTGATAATGGAGGAAGATTACTCGGTATTTGCTTGGGTTTTCAAATAATGTCGAAGTATTCAGAGGAAGATGGAGGCGTAGAAGGTTTAAATTTAATTAATGGCTGTGTACATCGCCTAGAAGGGAGTGTTTCTCATAATTCATGGGAGCCCTTTTATTTAAATCGGAGCGAAATGGAAGATCAAGCTCTTAACCAACAATATAACTTGACTAAAAAACGTATTTTAAATGGACGTGTCTTTTATAACCATGAGTATGGTTTTGTTAATCAAGATAAATCCGCATTTTCGATCCCTGTATCAGGAGGTCTTTCAAAATATAGTGGCTTTCTTGTGAAAGATAAGTTAATAGGGATTCAATTTCATCCAGAGAAAAGTCAAATAACGGGAACAGAATTGATCTCAATGATTTTATAGGAGTAATGTGTGCGAATTGGTTCAACTGTTCTACTTAAGCAACAGCAATGCATTCAATCCTATGGGTGGAGTATTCAACGCCCTATGGGAGACTTGCAAGGGGTTTTGGATTCTTTGGAAGAATATACATGCGATGAAGTCGCCATTATCCGTCCTGTTAGAGATGGAGATACTCTTGAGTCTTTTAAAAGTGATATAGAAACTCTGAAAAACCTTAAAACTATGACGCCAATTAGTTTCGGGGGGGGGATTCGAACGTTGAAACATTTGTACTTAATTAAGGATCTGCCAATCGAAAGATTGATATTTTCTTCAGCTTTTTTAGAAGAGAATTATGAGTTGATAACTGCTTCAAAAAATTTGTTTGGACATCAAGCAATTCAGTGTTTACTTCCTGTGATTTACGAAGATGGTGAAGTTTATGTATTTCATTCATCTAAAGCTGAGTATTCATTGCTCTCAAGCATTAATATAAATTTCATAAATGATTCGGCTAATGAAATAATATTGTATGATATAAAAAATGAAGGGGGGAGAGGGTTTGACTGGTCGCTATTAGATGCAATGCCTTTCTTGAATCATAAGGTTGTTATTAGTGGTGGTATAGATACTAGTATTTTATATGTTGCTAAGCAAAAGAAAATCGCTTCAGTTCTCATCGAAAATAAAGTATTACATAAAGAGTATTCAGTGCTAGGGTATAAAAATGCTGCAAAAATGTTCTAAGTGTCATTATCCAATCAACCATCCCTTTGGTTTGGTTATTAATGAAAGCGGATGCTCAGGTTGCTATACTCATAAAGAAAAATATAGTATTGACTGGATGGGAAAAAAAAACGAACTAGATTGTATTGTAAAAAAATATAAAAATAAAAAAAATAAATATGATTGTGTCGTGCCGATACAGGGAGATGCTGAGGATTACTTTACTATATCTAAAGTTCTCGAATTAGGGTTATCCCCACTAGTGGTTTGTGTTAATGACTATTTCAAAAATGATATCGGGTGGCATAATCTCCATCAACTAATAACTTATTTTGATGTAGATTCGTTTATATATAATCCGGATATCAGAGTATATAAAGATTTAATCCGGACATCTTTGCGAAAATATGATCATGTACTTCTACCTTTTCTTCAGTTGCATACCTCTTTTCCAGTTCATATTGCTTATGAGCGTAAGATACCATTGATAATTTGGGGGCAAAATCAGGCAGTGGAGCAGGTAGGTAAGTTCTCTCACAATGATACAGTGGAAATGAGCCGTTGGAGTCGACGACAGCATGATCTTTTTAATACTGAAGTTGATACACTTATTGGAAGTGGTGCTCAAGTAGATATTCGAAACCTTAATTATTATCAATACCCTAATATTAAAAAATTATCTGCAAATGGCGTGGTTGGAATATACTTAAGTAACTATATGCCCTGGGATCCTCTTGCACAAAATAATAGTTCGATTGAATTTGGCTTCAAACCAGAGATGAATCATGCCTCTTTTGATATATATGAACGAGCCGGAAGTTCTATTTATTATAATCTACATGACCTACTAAAGTATAAGCGAATTGGATATCGAAAAATATCAGATCACGTAGCTAGAGAGATACGTCATGGTCGTATTGGGTCCGATGAAGGTGATGAAATTGTTAAGTATTATTCAAACTCAAGGGTTGATATTAAGCCATTTTTTGATTGGTTGGGAGTAAGTGAGAGTGGTTACGATTGGTTTAAATTGCATAAGCTGAAAGGTCTTGATCATTTGATTGGTGAAAGTGAAAATACAGAAATCATTTTACCTGATTCGTTAAGGAATTTAATTTCTGATAGTAGTGTGGCTAATGAAAAATACATAACTTTCGGTAAAGGCATTTGATTTTTTAATAAAAAATGTATTTATCTCCTTGAGACGTATTGTAATGAAAAAAAAATTTATAATTGTAGATATTAATCGAAAAAAAAAATCATGCTCTATTGCTAAATATGGTATAGAATCAAATTGTGAGGTTCTATCACTAAGCGCATACTCGAGTTATTTGCTTGATGCCTCATTAATAGAATACAAAACTTTTCACGATTATGTCCTGGAAGAAAAATATTTATCACAAATACTTTCTTTATATGAAGAAGTTTTGTGTTTATTTGAGAATTCTCCTTCATTTTGCTTTTTATTCTATGAGTTGTCATTGCTGATGACAAAATTTAAATATTTTGAATGCCTAAGATCGATAATAACGGAGTATAAAGATAAAGGTTGTGAAGTTTGTTTATTTAGTGATGCTAAAAATAATAATTCATATTTAAATAATGATAGTTTTTTCTCGTCTCTTTTTGATTCATGTATATTTATTGGTGAAGATGATAGTTTTTTTTATGGGAAGAATAAGATAAAATCCATTAATTCATTAATAGGATATAAAAATATCAATAAGTTTTTTACTAAGCTTATTGCACCTCATGATTTCGAACATTATAAATATGGTAACTTGAATATAAAAGAAAATATTAAAAAATCAGGTGTTTTTAAATATAAAATAAATGAAGATATGTTTACTCTTAAGTATCATGAGTTGACTGCTCAGTATGAAAATTTGATGCTGCAGGCAGAAAAAATATTCGGTTCTAATGATACCTATGGTTCTATATATCATGATGTCGTTTCTATTATAAGTAAGGCTGTGCCAGAAAAAATAAAATTTGAGAATAACTCTATTTATCCATTTACCTATATTCATAAAGAGATAGATTACCAAGAAATATTGAGACATAAAGTTAAAGGTCTCCCAGTTGTTATTTCACAACATGGTAGCTATGTGGATGATAAAAGTCTTCAGTTAACATTTAGTGAGATATTTCCAGCGGATATTAATCTAGTATGCAATAAATATACAAAAGAGTACTTTGAAAATCAAGGGGCAAAATCAGTTCATATAGTGGGGAATATTTTGTTTGATTCAGGTGTGGAAGAGAAAAAAATAAAATATGATTATCTATATTTAGTGTATTGTTCTGGATATTCATCAGATGCTGGATGTGTATTAGGTTTAGAGTATGTCTCACCCCAAAATTATAGTGATGTATTTAAAAGGCATCAATCTGTAATAAAACTTTTTGGTGAGAAATATAGTAATAAAACGTTATGTATCAAAATTAAATCTTCAATTGTGCTGGGCGGGGCTTACGTTCCTTTTATCGAACTGGCTAAAAAATATAAGAATATTCACATCGAATTCATAAAACCTATTGAAAAACTTATTTCTGAAAGTGATCGTGTTATTAGTGATTATTACTCTTCAAATTTTATAAGCAGAGATATACATATTAAGAAAGATGTAATACTTTTTAATGCTACTCCTTATTCAATTCCTAACAATATTAAAACTGATTTTGAAAAGATGTTTACTATTATTGATGGTGTTTCAGAATTGGATTATGTTGTTTCTAATATAGATGATGTATCTAACAGTAGAGTTAGAGATATCAAAATTATCGAGAAGTACTCATCACCGATTGTATCTGAAAGCATGCTTAACGATGCTTTGAAAAGCGCTTATAGTGATTTTTTTAACTCTAATGATTAATAATAATTTAAATAAAAGATTTTTAGTTACCTTAATAGTGAATTTGATTAAAGCTTTTTTAGGTTTTTTTGTAGGTATGGTTCTTGCGAAAGGGCTTGGGGTTGTTGAATATGGTCGGTTTAGTTTTCTATTAGCTACGTTCATATCTGTCATGACGTTGATTGATATGGGGACATCTAATGCTTTTTATACATTTATTTCAAAATCCAAACAGAATATAAGATTCTACTGCTTTTATTTTTTGTGGATTTCTTTTCAGTTCTTAATGACTTTTTTGATTTTGTTTTTTATTATTCCTGATGACTTATTTGATTTGATTTTTGTTGGTGAATCTCGATTTATAACTATTTTAGCATTTTGTGGTACTTTTTTTCAGCAACAAATATGGAATATGTTGTCTCAATTGGCTGAGGCGTCTCGTGATACATTTAAGATTCAAAAAATTAGTTTTTGGATTAGTATTGTAAACTTTTTTATTATTGTTAGTCTTTACTGTTTTTATAAACTGAGTATTGAGGTTGTTTTTAGTGTTTTAATATTGCAATATTTATTTGTCATTATTTTTTGCAGAAAATTGTTTTTTAATTATAAAGCTTTAGTTTTGACTGAATCATGTGACTTCTCTATCTCTAGCGTGCTTGTTAGATTCAAAAAATATTGTACGCCATTGATTATTTATTCCCTGATAAGTTTTTCTTATCAATTTCTTGATGCTTGGTTGTTGCAATTTTATAGTGGCTCGGCTCAACAAGCATTTTATTCTATTGCTTCAAAAATTGCTGCCGTGAGTTTGATATTCAGTTCTTCGTTGGTCAAAGTATTATGGAAAGAGATTGCAGATGCTGAGCAGAATAAAGATTTTGAAAAGATACAAGTTTTATATTTTCAGTCAACAAGAATGTTATACTTTGTTGGTGTTTTCATTACCGCGTTCTTTGTACCATGGTCTAAGGATGTAGTTATTACATTATTAGATGACAGCTATAAAGAAGCTGCGCTCCCTTTTGCTATAATGCTTTTTTATCCTATACATCAAAGTCTAGGGCAGATAAGTGGTGTTATGTTTTATGCAATGGAAAAAACAAAGATATTTTCGAAAATTAGTGTGATTGGGATGATAATAAGTGGTTTTGTTTCATTTGTTTTGTTATCTGACGGGTATCATATTATTCCTGGTCTAGGTTTAGGGGCTGTTGGGTTGTCTTTAAAAATGGTTTTAACGCAAATTATATCCGTCAACTTGGCTATGTTTTTTATTGCAAAAATCAAAAGTTGGAAATTTGATTGGTGTTATCAGGTGTATCAGGTTTTAATTATGATGATTTTGTCCTCAGCGTGCTATTATTTGGTTTCCTTGCTTGATATTGATTTGTATTATAGATTTTTCCTTTCTGGATTTTTGTATGTGATTTTCACTTTATTTATTGTTTATTTTTTTTCTATGAGATTTTTCAATATTCCTTCAGTATTCTTAAAAGAAAAAGTTTTTTTTTTCTTAGATAAGAAACGTTTTTAGTTTTTAGAGGTAAAATGAAAGTATTAGTTACAGGTGGGGATGGTTTTATTGGAAAGCATTTGGTGGAGTCATTAACTACTCTTGGTTGTGATGTTGTTATTACCTCCAGACGTCGTTCAACCCAATCGAGAGAAGTGCCATGTATATCTTATCGACAAGTCAATTATAACGACATAGCACAGCTAACATCGCTATTTACCAATGAACAACCAGATTACGTTATTCATTTGGCCTCAGATAAAGATCGATCATCTTTGTCCAGCATTAAGTCTTCTAAGTTGCTGGACGAAGTAATAAATGGAACCAATGTTATTTATGCTTCTGCTTCACTGCCTGATCTGAAACGATTTATTTATATAGGCACATCGGATCAATATGATTTTAGTGTGGAAAATAACGGATTTCCTGGTTGTTACACTCCGGCCAACTCATACGGTTTTGTGAAATCTATGCTGTCTTTGTTACTTACCTCTCTTCATCGAGACTCTGGTTTTCCAGTAGTGCAACTGGTGCCAACGATAGTTTATGGTCCTGGGCAAGGTGCTGAAATGTTTTTACCGTCGTTACTTCAGGCCTTAATTCGTGGCGAAGAGATTGAGATGACAAAAGGTGAGCAGTATCGGGACTTTATCTATGTATCAGATTTGGCTACAGCTATAATCGCAGCTTTGTTCACTGTTACTGATGAGTGTCTTGGAAAAACATACAGCGTTTGCTCAGGCAATCCTAAACAGCTAATTGATGTAGTCCGATTGGCAGTCAAAGAAAGTAAATCTGATATGAAACAAATTTTAGTCGGTAAGAGGCCTTATAGAAGCGGAGAGAGTATGGAGTATTTCTCTAATTATGATGCTTTTGCAAAGGATGCGAACTGGGCTCCTGTTGTCAGCTTGGAAGAAGGGATACAACATATATTGGGTTTGGAATAATACACTATAAGCTGGTAAAATGTTTCGGCTGAATAGGCGTGTTGAGTAAAACGCAAGTTAACTTTTTAAAGGTATTGTCGTGACTAAACGGATACAGCTGTACTCTGATTGTGATTTTTTTGCTGGCTGCGAAAACATGATTTCAGTAATTCTTAACAACAAAGATAGATTTCCTGACGCTGAGATACATTTTTTCTATCGTCACAGCTCGCTATATAAAAAAGGTCTACATGGCAGACTAAATTCATGCAGTAATGTGCACCCATTAAAATTGTTCAATGTGAGCGGGTTTTTTTTGGGGAAAAATGATGTTTTAAGAAAGACTATCAGACGTCTGATGCACATTGTCCGTTTCTTTATGCTTCCAGTTATAGCAATACAGAATACAGTTGCGCTCTATCGCCACTTTAAAAATAATACGCCCGACATTCTCTTTTTGAATAATGGCGGTTATCCCGGAGCACTATCAACTCGAATTGCTGCCGTTGTAGCAAAGGTTGTTGGAGTCAAGACAGTTTATATGATGGTCAATAATGCTGCGATTCCATACGAGACTTTACTTAGACGTGTGGGGTATGAATTTGATCAAAAAGTAAAAAATAGCGTTGATTTTTTTATCACAGGTAGTCAAAAAGCTGGACTTGCTTTAGAGCATGTACTTGGCATTAAACGCGAACAACGACAGGTTTTTTATAATTGTATTGAAAGTAAACGATTTGAGAGCTTACTAAATCAGAAGAGCGAAAATACAAAATTAATTTTTGCAAATATTGCGTTACTTGAAAAACGCAAAGGGCACATTGTGCTACTTCAGGCCATTGTTGAGCTCATCCGTCGCCGCCCTGATTTGCAGAATTCTTTTCATGTCAATATTGATGGTGAGGGTAGAGAGCGTGAGGTTCTGAATATCTTTGTTAAATTAAATAATTTGAACGATGTTGTAACTTTTTTAGGCTCTACGCCTAACATTGGGCTTGTCTACAAAAATTGTGATGTTTTTGTATTACCGTCTATATCAAATGAAGACTTACCTAATGTTATATCGGAAGCGCTTTTATTCGCGAAGCCTGTTATTGCAAGCAAGCTTGCCGGCATTCCTCATCAGGTATTTGATGGGGAAAATGGCTATTTAGTTGAGCCGGGGTCTGTGAAACAGTTATCAGTTGCTATGGAGCGCTGTGTCGATAACTTCCAAAATCTAGAACAGATGGGTGCTAAGAGCAGAGAGATTTTTTATAAGTACTTCTCGGTTGATGCAGCATTGGAAAATTACATAAAGATATTTGATAAAGGAGTTTGATGTTGAAAACTATTGATTTTAGTGTATTTAAAGGTAAGAAAGTGTTGATCACTGGGCATACGGGGTTCAAAGGAACTTGGTTGTCTTTGATTATGTTAAAAGCTGGAGCTGAAGTATTAGGCTATTCTTTGAAACCTGCTTACTCGGGTAGTCATTTTGAACTGCTTGATTTAGAAAATAAATTACAACATGTAGAAGGTGACATTCGAGATACAGAAAAGCTCAAATCTGTTTTTACTGAGTTTAAACCAGAGGTCGTTTTTCACTTAGCAGCACAAGCTATTGTCATTGAGTCATATAATAATCCTAAGGACACATTTGATGTCAATGTAATGGGATCTCTGTCAGTTCTTGAATGTGTAAGAGAAACGACATCGGTGCAGGCCCTCGTTTATATTACCTCTGATAAATGTTACGAAAACGTAGAATGGGTATGGGGTTACAGAGAAACAGATAAACTTGGTGGTCACGATCCCTATAGTGCTTCTAAAGCTGCTGCAGAGATTCTGTTTAGCTCTTTTATTCGTTCATTTCTTAGTTCAAGAGAAAATTTTCAGGCTGTTAGCGTACGTGCCGGTAACGTCGTAGGTGGTGGAGATTATTCAGATAGTCGTATCGTTCCTGATTGCGTTAGGGCAATTAAAGTAGGTAAACCGATTGAATTGAGAAATCCAAATTCGACACGTCCTTGGCAGCATGTACTCGAGCCTTTGTCAGGTTATATCTCTGTGGCTACGGCTATTCTAAAAGGCCGTCAAATGAATGGCGATTCTTATAACTTTGGTCCAGGTACTCAGACGGCAGCTACAGTTAAGCAAGTGGCTGATCATATCGTAAGCGTATTCGGTGAGGGCCAGGTTATTGCGAGTCCTGTACCAGCAGACTTTCACGAAGCTAACTTATTACAGTTAAATTGTGATAAAGCACACGCTGATTTAGGCTGGTTTCCCAAGTGGAATGTCCTTGAGACACTAGATCTGACTGCGGGATGGTACAAGCGTGTGGAACAAGGCGAGACTGCAACGATTGTTACAAACGAGCAAATTGAAGCATATTTCGGTGAATTCAAATGATTGAAGGTGTAAAAATAATTCCATTAAAACAAATCTTTGATGAACGAGGTAAGGTTATGCACATGCTGCGTGCCGATGATCCTCATTTTCAGGCATTTGGTGAAATATATTTTTCATGTATTCAGCCTGCAGCGATAAAAGCTTGGCATTTGCATAAAGAGATTACTCTGAATTATGCCGTTATAACCGGCCAAATTAAGTTTGTCTTATACGATGATAGAGAAGGCAGTTTGACTAAAGGTGAAGTAAATGAGTTGTTTCTTTCTCCTGAGAACTATTCTTTAGTTCAAGTTCCTCCTGGTGTTTGGAATGGTTTTAAAGGTGTAGGTACTCAGGTAGCCATTGTAGCAAACTGTGCGACTTTGCCGCATGATTCGAATGAAATACTTCGTGAGCCGCCTGAAACAGATAAAATTCCATATAATTGGCATATAAAACATAAGTAAGGATATTTCATTATGAAAGTTGTACTTCTAGCGGGTGGTTTTGGCACACGTTTAGCCGAATATACAGAAACGATACCTAAACCAATGGTAACCGTTGGTGGAAAACCAATCATTTGGCATATCATGAAGCATTATGCCAAATATGGGCATAATGAGTTTATTATTGCGTGCGGGTATAAATCCGAAGCAATCAAATCTTTTTTTGCTAATTATTATTCGAGTGCAGCCGATTTTACGGTTGACCTTAGCAATGGCAATATCGAGATCATTTCTGAGGCACCTGTTAATTGGAAAGTCACCTTAGTTGATACTGGTGTGGGCACATTGACGGGTGCGCGAATAAAGCAATTGCAGCCAGTTATTGGAAATGAACCTTTTTTATTGACCTATGGTGACGGACTCTCTGATGTCAATTTGACTGAGCTAGTTGAGTTCCATAAAGAAAAAGGAAAATGTGTTACGTTAACATCTGTTCGGCCAAGTGCGCGTTTCGGAGAGTTAACTATCGATAATGGTATGGTTAGATGTTTTGAAGAAAAGCCACAGTTGCATAGTGGCTGGATCAATGGTGGTTTTTTTGTTATTGAGCCTGATTTTTTTAATTACATCAAAGATGATGAGGATGTGATGCTAGAAAGAGAGCCTTTGACACGTGCTGTTGAAAATAGTCAATTGTCTGCCTACAGACACGATGGATTTTGGCAGTGTATGGATACAAAAAGAGACCGTGATTTGTTAGAAAAATTGTGGGATTCGGGTTCTGCGCCATGGGTTATCTAATAGATTTCTTAGATCTCAACAATAACCGAA
>TARA_R110001583_G_scaffold146830_1_pt1 | contig 19786 bp, 20 predicted proteins | sample TARA_R110001583 | Tara Oceans TARA_R110001583 (sample SAMEA4398432) | marine metagenome | biome: Polar Biome; feature: [MES] marine water layer (ENVO:01000295) within the mesopelagic zone...; material: water (ENVO:00002006), including particulate matter (ENVO:01000060) such... | reverse complement strand
ACTCTGGTCAGGCGGTTAAGATGGGGTTCGTGGAGCGCTTACGCAACAACCCTTCCTTGATAACCAAATCCACGTAGTAAATCGGTGTGCGACGGCTTTGCGTCGTGCTTTTGCCTCGCAACTTCAACTCCAGCGGCATGTATGCCAACAAACCACCAGAGACTGCTTGGTAATAACTCAGCCTGGCCGCCAGTGCCCGTATGCTGTTGTAGCCAGTGGTGCGGAAGATAAAGGTACCCAGATCATCGTCATCACCTACCTTCACATTTAAACGACCGTAGGGCTTGCACAGTCCGCCTTTACCGAACTCACACAACGTTGGGCTGGGGCATGGTAACGACTGCACTCCTGACTGCGTGAGGCGCCTGCATGTGTCGCCATTGCCTACGCACATGGGTCGTCCGCTTTTCCGGTCGAACATGGTGTATTCAGCTCGCAGATTCAGATCTGCGTCATTGAACAACATGCGTACTGGAATGATGCGCAGCTTGCCGTTTGGCGCGTCCTTTCTCAGTTCTTCGTCCATGGGGTGCAGCACCCATCCATCTTTCTCCTGGATTTGTGAGGTGATGGTGAACTGGTTGTCTTTCTGTGGCAGCCGGATGCCGTTCTTTTCAACGACCCGACCAATACTGATGCGCCCCAACACAGGTGGCGTAATCGCTAAACCTTTAATCATGATAGTTCTCCTGAAAAAAGGGCCACGGGGCACTTGTCATACCGGCGTGGCCAAGGGGGTGTTTATGCTTGGATAAGGAATCGCCGGCTGCCCGGCCTGGTGAGTGGGTAGCGTTCCAGAAGCTCCGGCTGGTCCTGGAGCAGTTTCTTCGTATTCAGCCCGACGGAATCCTTGCTTCGTTTCCAGCTAACATAGCCACTTGGGAAGGTGGCCTTTGACGCCTCGCCCATCTGGCTTTGGATTCGTTGTTTGAGGTGTGATTCTGTGGATTTCAGGGTTTCCATTTCAGACCGGATAGCCAGAAGCTCGTCGAACGCCTGGGACAGCTCTTTGCTTTGGCTGAAGTCCAGGGTTTCGCCCTGATCCACCGGGTACAGATGGCGCAACGCCCGGTCTGCAGAGTCGGTTCCGTCAGCGGGAGGCGGGGTATCCGTTTCAACGAACGTCCAGAACTGGCGCTCCAGCGCAACCAGCGCCTCAATGAGTTCCTCATTCCGTTCAATTCGGAAGATCTTCAACTCCTGACCACACAACAGAGCGCACACATCTGCCGCCTGTTTCCCGGTGACCGCCAACTGATGCTGAACCTGGCATTGGATGTAATCCGGCACACCGTCTTTCCATAGCCTTGATCCGAACTCGCCTGCTGTTTTGCATTCCAGGATCTGCACTTCGTCGTCAGCGGCGACGGAGTAATCGAGGTTAGCCAGCATCCAATGCTTGTCCGGATCTGGATGCTGCAGAACCGCATTGACTCTGCGCACCTTGCGACCCGTCTGCTGGCTGTATTGTTCAGCCACAATAGGCTCCAACACATGCCCCCAATACACCGGAGAACTAGGATCGTCAGAATCTGGTTTCGGCAGCCCTGCTTCCCTGCCAGTCTTGACCATCCACAGCTCAAGCTGGGATTGATAAGGATTCATGCCAATCGCAGCAGCCGCATCGCTACTGCCAATGCCTTGCTTACGCACCTTCAGCCATTCATCCCGACTGAGATCCTTAGTGGACACCAGTCTTAATGCTGGCCTTTGCTTCTGAATTGCTCTTGCGGTCATGCCCATGATGTTTCCTCCAGACATAAAAAAGCCCACCAGAGCGCAATGCTCCGGCGGGCTTTATGACGTTTTGGTTTTAAGTAGTGGGTTTTAGGCTACTAGCGACATAGCCTGTTCAAGCGCCCGATTCTTTACCGCTGCCCCTGTTCCAAACCAGGCAGAGTCCACTCGGTGATCAACGGTTTTGGCTCGGCGATGGTGATCGATGAATTCCGTCACAGCACTCAGCATTCCGTAGGCTGTGCCATCGGATGATGCCAGAGCTGCGCCCATGCCCTCTCCTTCATACAGCGCCAGTGCTTTAGCCATGGAGCGTTCGTTGGTTTTGCCCACACCGTCCTTAACATCCTCAGTGAACACTTTGAGGAAGTAATTGCGGGCTTCGGTGGTTTTGACCTTACGCTCGCTCAGCGTTTTGAGGCGGTACATAAAGTCATCCCAGGCAGAAACGGATATGCCCAACTGCTTCTTGACCAGATTCGCATCGAAGGCGGTGTTGTGCTTCACCTTCACTGCGTTTGCTGTCGCCCCCTTCAGGGCAACCGCCAGGGTGTTGTTGCACACCACACGAATACTGGTGAACTGAGCGGTTGTAGCCATGGTGCCATCGCAGGCGGTCGCCAGGAGCACGTAGGCATTGGTTTGATCGTTACCCTTCAGCACACCGGATTGACCGGTACGCGCCAACGCCCACATCTTACGACCACCCTTCAGAACGCCTGCCGTATCCAATTCAAAACCGGATATCTCCGTCAGATCCCGATAGAACTCCAGGATCTCTTCTGGCTGAACAACCTTAAACCGGTTGCCAACAACTGACAGCGGAGCCTTGGTATCGGAGCGGTAAAGCACCTTGCTGTCTGGGTACGCTCTAATTTCGCCAAGCGGGCCACCGGCATTGGTGACGAAGCGCACCGGGCTTTCTTCGATCTGCCAGTCCAGACCAGCTTGCTTCGCCCAGACTTCCAGAGGCTGATTGGTAGTGAGTTGATTCCCCAGGCCATGCCACGGGGTTTGGCCAACATAAGCCATCTGCTCGATAAGGTGAGCCATGATTGTTCTCCTATGGAATTTGCAAAAAAGGGTTAGCGGATGTCGACCCGGGTAGCGGGATCAGCACTGAAGGAATAGCCGCAATCAAGGCAACGGTAATTGTCGAAGACACGCTCATCCAGGACTTCGCCCAGAATCACGCCAGCTGAAGCGCCCGTTGCGCCACCGAGCAGCGCACCGATCAGGACGCCACCGATACCGCCGACGGCTGCGCCCATAGGCCCGGCAGCGACGCCAAGGGATGCACCCACTCGGCCACCTGCTGCGGCAGAGACATAGCCGCCATAAGTGCCGGCAGACGCACCAACGACACCAGCCGCTTTTTTGCCATAGTTTTTCTTACCAATCCGGACAGACTGGCAGTTGGGGCATTGTTCGGGCATTGAAGATACCTCTGTGAATTGGGAGGGAAGGCGCTGTCAGCGCCTTGGTTCACAGAGGTGATATATGTCTGAGATTTTTTGGAATCAAAGTATTTTGGACGTATTAATCAGGCGAGGCATCCCTGTAGAGGAAGTCTAGCGGGTTTCGATCAAGGTGTTCTTTCAACCATAGTTGGCTAATCCGCCCTCATTATGGAGACATACGCTGGGAGTTCTGGTCGCTCACTTTCATTGGAAAGCGGACCTTTTTACCGCGACGAGATGTCCGAGCTTAAACACAAGCGAACATTCACCAACGAATAGAATGACAAGCTTCCGGCTGTGATTTGTAAGCGTCCGGGCATCACACCTTGTCAGGTATAGTCGGCTTCCAGTTGTGGGGCAATAGCTCGTCGATGGCGTTGTTCTTTTGCGTCGGTAGTCGGGTCATCACATCTTTTAGATAGGCATAGGGATCAAGACCGTTCAGCTTGGCAGACTGGATCAGTGTCATGACGGCAGCAGCACGCTGACCACTGCGCAGTGACCCCGCGAACAGCCAGTTGGAACGGCCCAGCGCCCAGGGTCGGATCTGGTTTTCTACCCAGTTGTTGTCGATAGGAACAGCGCCATCGTCCAGGTAGCGCGTCAGCGCTTTCCAGCGTTTGAGGCTGTAATCCAGGGCTTTGGCCGTGCCGGAGCCATCCGGCACTTTCTGGCGATGCGCTAGCATCCACTGATGCAGTGCCTCGGCAATCGGTCGGGCCTTGGTTTTCCGGATTTCCTGCCGTTTGTCCGGCGGCAGATCTTTGGTGTTCCGCTCTATTTCGTAGAGTCCGCCTATGTATTCCAGGGCTTTTGCTGCCAGTTCGCTCTTATTGGCTTCATGCAGGTCGTAGAACTTGCGTCGGGCGTGAGCCATGCAACCGATCTCGGTGATGCCGTTGCCGAACCCGGCTTTATAGCCAGCGTAATCATCACAGACCAGTTTCCCCTGCCAATCATCCAGGAAGGTGCGGGCGTGTTCGCCCGCACGGCTTGGAGCGAAGTCATAAACGGTGGCTTTGAGGTCCGAGAACGGCGTGGTGCAGTAAGCCCAGACGTAAGCTTTATGGGTTTTCTTCTTGCCCGGGGCTAGCATGCTGACCGGGGTTTCATCGGCGTGCAGAACGCTGTGCTCCAATAGAGCATTTCTCAGCGCATCTACCAAGGGCTGCAACTGCACACCGCAGGCACCCACCCATTCGGCCAGGGTGGAACGCGGGATTTCTAATCCAGCACGGCCGAAGATGCGTTCCTGACGGTACAGCGGCAGATGGTCGGCGTACTTGGCCACCAGCACCTGAGCTAGCAGGCCGGCGGTGGGGATTCCCTTGTCGATAACCTGAAGAGGGAGCGGTGCCTGGATCAATGTCTCGCATTCGTTGCAGGCCCACTTGCCCCGGATGTGCCGCTCCACGGTGAACTCACCGGGGACGTAATCCAGTTTCTCGCTGATGTCCTCGCCAATGCGCTTGAGCTGACAACCGCAGCGGCACTGGGTGTTTTCAGGCTCGTGGTGGATCAGTGTACGCGGAAGTTCCGGCGGCAGCCGGGTGCGCTTGGGCTTTTGCTTTGGCCGGGCGGCTTTCTGTTCCTCGGTCATCGCCTGTTCAAGCTCGGCTTCGATAGCAGCAAGGTCACTGTCGATCAGCTCATCCAGCAGTTTTCCCTGGACGGCGTCCAGTTGCTCACTGCGCCGGGCGTACTTATGGCGCTTAAGGATGGCCACTTCGTGGGTCAGCTTCTCGATGACTGCATCACGGTGCACCAGTGCTCGTTCCTTGTTCTCGACACGATCGAACAGTTCCGTCGCGAGAGCACGGAGCTGATCGGCAGAGAATTGGTCGAGATCGGGGCGCTGAGTCATGCCCCTTATTATGCCAAGCCCTTGTGCTGCAAGCGATTCGCAGTTCTGGCTATAGCGATACCACGGTACTTGTGGTTACAGGATGGAGATGACGCCGTCGGCCCCAATGCGTTGCCATGGTAGGCCCTGAACCAGGGCCGACAACTGTTCTTCGGTCAGGCGCAGTTGGTCACCGCGCCAGGATTCGCCCCAGTGGAACTTACCCCGGTTCAGCCGACGGGCGCAGAGCCAGATGCCGAGGCCATCGTGGATCAGTACCTTCATCCGGTTGCCCCGTTTGTTGGCGAACAAATAAGCACAATGAGGCCTGGCCGAACCAAAGACCTGAATAACCCGTGCCAGCGCTTTGTCTGGTCCGGCCCGCATATCCAGTGGCTCGGTGGCCAACCAGATCTCATCAATGCGGATCATCCCAGCAGGTCCCGTAGCAAAGCAGCACACTGGTGAGCCTGCTCCGCCGGCCACTCCACCACGACCGAGCCACCGGCGCGGGGAATCTCGATGCGGATGGTGCTAGGCTTGTTCGAGACCGATTGGTGGCTCGGTGCAGAGGTTGCCGCTGGCAGATTAACCGGAACAAATCCCGGTGTTGCTGGTGTTTTATCCGCTCGCTGCGCTTCACTCATCCAGCGCCGAACCATGTTGGCGTTGAGACCGTTATCCAGCGAGATCCGGGAAACGGAAGCACCGGGTTCCAGACATTGGGCAACAATCTCGGCTTTGAATTCCCGGGAAAACCGGCGACGGCATCGGTAGGGCTTGGTTACGCTTAAGTCGTTCATGTTAAGTGTCCACTAGAAAATAAGTGGACACTATCCTGACGGGAGCAACGCCAGGCTCAAGATGGAATCACCGGACGCTTACTGTGATTTTTGGAGAATGTCCGCTTAACTGACCTGGCAATCGACGGATTATTCTCTACTATGCGTCTCGTTATTTCGCTGGAAAATGGTCGGCGCCCCAAAACCCAAAATGCCATTTGAAATTAACTAACAGCGAACTGCTTCACTTAATCAACGCCAACGTTTTCAACGGAGGCGGGAAAGGTTGTTTATGCCTTCCGGCGGATATTCCATTTCTTTTCATTGACGCTGTGCTGCACAGTGGCCCGTGTTCGGGCAGTGACCATCACCGCGCTCCCATTGAATAGTCGTGTGCTGGATGCCGAAGTGCTCTTTCAGCATTGCAGCAGCCTCACTGACGACCTGGTCGTCACTCCCGGGGTCCGGTTTTACCAAGTGAACAGTTAGCGCATTTTCAGTGGTGCTCAATGCCCAGATATGAAGGTGATGGGCAGACTGTACACCGGGTAAACTCTCAAGCTGCTCATGGACCGCTGAAGGATCAATGCCTTTTGGAACGGCATCGACTGCCAAATTGACGGAGTCCTTGAGCAACTGCCAAGTGCCGAAGAATATAACAGCGGCAATGACGAGACTGACGACCGGATCGATCCAGGTCAGGTTGGTAAACATCAGGATCGTTCCGGAAATCACAACGCCCACCGAAACCGCGGTATCGGCGGCCATGTGCAAAAACGCGCCACGGATATTGATGTCACCTTTTTGCCCTTTAAGGAAAAGCATCATGGTTGCGCCGTTGATCAGCACCCCGATACCCGCAACCACGACTATGGTCAGGCCAGCAATGTCAGCCGGATTTGTCAGGCGCTGAATGGCTTCCCAGGTAATCCCACCGACAGCGGCAATGAGAATCAGAGCGTTGAAAAGCGCCGCAAGGATTGTGGTTTTCTTCAGACCATAGGTTTTGCCGTAAGTAGCGGCCTTACTTGCGAGCCAACTGGCCGCCCAGGCCAGAATCAGACCCATCACGTCACTTAGGTTGTGGCCTGCATCGGCTAGCAACGCGAGAGAGCCGGAAAGAGCCCCATATACCGCCTCGACGAGGACAAACACCGTGTTAAGAATTACTGCAATGGCAAACGAACGGTTGTGAGTGTCGAAATGATGGCTGTGATCGTGACTGTGGTCGTGCATGATTGCCTCTATCAACGAAGATTTTGTACACAATTTTGAGCCCCGTAGTAGCTACAGGGTCAAATATCTGAAGGCAAGACTCATGAATCAGCAGGCTATTAGTCATTGAGAGTATGGCCCAACCAGGATAAAGGTTCCCAGGCAAGGTTCAGCGGAGGGAGTCCGTTATCACTCTGGGAGAGATAAGTTTACCCGACCTCCGCCGGGCTTGCTAAAGACAACCTCAATGCGCAAGCCAGGATTGTTGTCGAGTAATGTCAGGGAGGCTTCATGCAGCTCTGAAATCGCAACGCAAAGAGAGAGACCGAGTCCGTTGCCAGGGGTGGTGCGCGAGCGATCCAGGCGATAGAGGCGTCGCAGTACGTTACGGCGCTCCTCCTCGGGAATGCCGGGGCCGTCATCCGAAACGACGAGCAGGATTTCCTGCTGGTCAGACTCGACCGAAAGCGAAATTGTCGAGCCAGCTGTGGTGTGCCGCAGGGCGTTCTCAATCAAGTTGGCGGTGAGTTGACCAAGAAGCGTTCTATCCCCGCGCACAATAGCGGGGGCGTCCGGCAAACGTGCCATGGTAAGTCTGTGACCACTGTCTTCAGCCACCGGTGCATAGATTTCAAGGAACGTTGACAGAACCTCTGCGAGATCTACCGTATCGAAACGGGCTTTTGCACTTCCTCCCTCAATCTGGGCAATCGAAAGAAGCGAGTGAAATACTGAGGCCGCGCGTTCGGCTTCGGTGAGCGCATTGTCGACAAGGTCAGTTTCGGGGGTACCCGTCGCCAGATGCTCTCGAAGTCTTGTCAGAAGTACGAAAATCCGTTGTATGGGAGTCTTCAGGTCATGGGCAATATCCGTGGATACCTGACGCAGGGCAGACATGGATGCGTCTTGCGCTGATGCCATTCGGTTAATTCCGACTCCGATTCGGGACAAATCATCGTTCTGATCAGCGTGTGGAACCCGTGACGATAGATCGCCCCGCGTCATTTGTGCGAGCGTAGATTCAATATGCCGGACGCGCTGTGCAGAGACCAGCGCCATCCAGACCCCGGCGCCCAGCGAGAGGACCAGGGTTGGCAGGATGCTCAGGAAGAGCACCCCGGCGAGGGTTTCCTTTATCTCGTTTATTGGGGCGCGGCTTTCGCCGACGATGAGCACACCCTGGGCCACGTCTTTTTTGCGCAGTACGTAACCTTCATCACTAAGCTTTTGGCTGCCATCGCGTTGTTTTAGATCGATCTGGCGATCATGCAGTTCGACCTGAGCGTTTCCAAAGCTTTGTCCGCTTGATGTGACGAACACCACGATGCGGTTCCGGGGATCGGTAGTCGCTGCTTCGGACGCGACAAGGGCGGCAAGTGTGTCAGGGCTGCGCGTCGAATGAAATTCAGCTATCTGTTGCTTGAGATTAGCATTAATCTGGTCTTCCGCGTTTTCAACCAGTTGCATCCAGGCAAACCCTAGGCTGGCCAGATTTACGGTCGTAAACACTGCAACAAGCCCGAGCGCCAGTCGAACCTGAGAGGACCCTAATAACTTCCGAATTCCAGTAAGGTTTGAGGTATCAGTCAATGATTCGGTATCCCGCGCCACGAACGGTTTCTATCAGTTTCCTCTCGGAGGGTTGGTCGATCTTGGCCCGCAGGCGACTGATGTGAGTTTCGACCACATTCGTTTGTGGGTCGAAACTGATATCCCAAAGTGCTTCCAAAAGCATGGTGCGGGTCTGGACACGTCCTTTTCGCCGCATGAGATGTTCGAGAAGCGCGAATTCTCGCGGCAGCAGGTCAATTTCTCGATCTGACCGCGTTACTTTGCGGCGACTCACATCCATGGTCAAATCGTCGACAGACAGGAGGCTTTCCCGGATTGTTGTTGCAGGCCGCCGGGCCAACGCCTGAATGCGGGCTAGAAGTTCACCAAACACAAAAGGCTTGACAAGGTAGTCGTCGCCACCTGCCTTTAATCCCTCAATCCGGTCGTCTACACCGCCAATGGTGGTCAGAAAGATTGCCGGTGTTGTGAATTTTGCTGCTCGCAGCGTCTTGACCAAAGATAGTCCGTCAAGGCCCGGCAGCATCCGATCAACAACCAGCACATCATGGTCAGCACGCATGGCTTGCCCAAGACCATCACGCCCATTGGCGAGATGGTCTACCACGTGCCCCTCCTGCCGGAGACCGTTCACAATGTAGTTTGCGGTTGTACAGTCATCCTCAATCACTAGAATTTTCATTAATCGGGGCTCTCGGTCTCAGTGGTATTTGAGGTCAACTTACGTTATGAACAGCTCTGGCATCATGTTTCTCGCCGAGCTCGTCCGGTGTCTTTGCCAGCCGGACACCGATGACAAGCAGTGCCCCAATAAGAGTGCTCATTGCTGCTGCGATGAAACCAAATCCAATTCCGGCCAGGATGACGAGAAAAAAAGCAGTGCGAGCGCCAAAAGTTTTCAATTTATAGATCATGATGTATCTCCTCAGATTATCGTTACGACAACGGCAGTCTGAAGCTCGTTGTATTCAGTGTTCTGAGACCTGTATTAACTCCGCGTAATTTAACTTGGATTGGCTGGCCTTAAGGCGTGATTGATCAAAATAACAAACTCGTAACTTTCAGGACAGCAGATTGGTAGGGCCGGCCTCTAGATTGGGTATCAAGGTAGCGACGGTCGCTGCCCGATAATCAAAGGGTAAAACACATGAAAACTCAATCGAAATCACGTTTTTCTCGTCTAATGGCTGTGACGCTTGCAGGCACTGTGGCTTTTTCCGGACTAGGCGCAATGTTTGCCAATGCTGCCAGTGAACGAAAGGACGAAACGCAAATTCAGGCATTTTCCTCCACCAAATTGACACTGTCCGATGCAATTCGCACGGTCGAGAGCGCTGGCCAGGGGGTCGTGACCGGCGCTGAATTTGATATGAACAAAGACAGCACTTGGTATGAGGTAACGATGCAGAAGGGTTCTTCCGAAGTTGACTACCGTGTAAACCCGATGACCGGCGCGATCATCGATAGCTCATCCGATGCCGAGGAAAGTGACGGCGACAGTGATGCCGACGAGGCAAAGGAGAGTTCGGAGATACAGACTGCCAAGTTCTCCATTCTGCAAGCGGTTTCGCAAGCCGAAGCCAAGGGTGGCAAGGTCCTGGGTGCTGAATTCGAGAAGGAGGACGGTGCACTCGCCATCCAACTTGAGGTTGCTGATGCTGCCGGGGCTGTGTCGGAGCGAATGTTTACTGCTGATACCGGAACCGCCATCAAAGGTGATCAGGATCACAGCCAGGACAAAGACGACGAGGAGCATGGAGGAAGTGAAGAGAGTCACGAGAATGAACAGAGAGATGAGATGGATGAATGATACTCACTGAAAGGCATGTTGCCGCACCAATGGGCGGCAACGTACTTGTCAAAATCCTCCCGGAAACCGGTTCAGTACACGGATAATTCGTTTCACGGACACTCAATCTGAAGGACTCCAATCATGACTACACTCACTTCCGCCAATGTGAAGCGGGCGCTACTGCGCGTCCCTGAAGTCACTCTCGTTTTCTGGATCATCAAGACACTGTCAACCACCGTCGGCGAAACCGGAGCCGACTTTCTGGCCTTTAATCTGGGCTGGGGTATGCCCGTGACCAGCCTATTGATGGCGGGCATCATGGTTGTATTGCTCTATCTGCAATTTGCTAAATTCCAGCGCTACGTACCCGCCAATTACTGGTCTCTGGTGGTCTTGACTAGTGTCCTCGGCACTCTTATCACCGATATATTGGTCGATCTGGCAGGCGTCAGCCTGGTTACGCTGAGCGTTGTGTTCACCGCACTGATGCTGACCGGTTTCTATCTATGGTATCGGGAGGAGGGAACGCTTTCGATCCACTCTATTGATTCAGGCAAGCGCGAGGCCTGGTATTGGGTAGTTATCCTTATGGCCTTTGCCCTGGGTACTGGCGTTGGCGACCTAATCTCCGAACACTATGCCTTGGGCTACGACAAGGCGCTGATGCTGTTCAGTGGTTTGATCGCGACCGTGGCGGTGGCCTATTACGCACTCAGGATGAATGCGATCGCGGCTTTCTGGTTGGCCTACGTACTGACGCGTCCGCTAGGCGCCTCGTTGGGTGACTTCATGATCCAGACTCCGGCCGATGGAGGTCTTGGGTTCAACACAATGATGGTCAACGTGGCGTTCCTGACCGCGATCGTTTCTTTGGTGGGCTACGAGTTTGTCCGCGTCAGGCAGGCACTTTCGGGAGTGCCGGTCGAAGCGGGACAAAACTGAATAAATTCAGTCTTATCTTTGGCAACCCCACCGAAAACGTCAGCGGTAATTGGTAGAACGGTTGCCAGGAAGTGCACAATATTCAGCGACACTTCCTGGTAACCTTCTCGCTTTCTCAGTCGGGCTCCTGCAATGATGGATTCGATCACCCAGGCAACCTTGTCTCTGGCCCAGAGTGCCGGTGTCTGGGGCTATTGGTTTGCCTTGTTCGCGGCACTGATAGAGACCGCCTTTCTGCTCGGCCTTCTTGTGCCGGGTTCAGCACTGCTGTTACTGATGGGGATGCTGGCCGGCCAGGGCGTTTTCGATATTGGCGACCTGCTATTTTTTGCAATTGTCGGGGCCACGCTCGGCGATAATCTCAACTATTTTCTTGGACGCCGTTATGGTCGGCAATGGTTGCGTCAAGACCGTTGGTTCCTGAAAGCGGAGCACATGGCAAAAGCGGAGGGTTTTTTTCATAATCACGGCGGCAAAAGTGTGTTCCTGGGTCGGTTCGTGCCATCGGTGAAAGAGATCATGCCTTTCGTTGCCGGGATGGCCGACATGGAACGGCGTTCATTCATGATCTGGAACCTTGCCGGGGCCGCCGGTTGGAGCCTGCAATGGATCCTGCCTGGCTACCTGTTTTCACAGTCTCTTTCCCTCGCCCAGACCTGGCTCTCCCGCCTTGGCTTCATGGCGGTCATTCTCGTCATCGTGCTGCTCCTCATCTATGGACTGCGCTGGTCGCTGTTGCGTTATGGACCCAGCGGTTTTCAGTTTCTCAGATCGATTCTTCAGTCGATCAGCGCCGCGATTAGTCGGAACCCGGAGGTTGTCGAGCTGACGCGACGTTTCCCTGCCATGGCTCATTTTATCCGGCAGCGCTTAGACCGGACCTGCTGGCGTGGCCTACCTATGACTCTTACCAGCATCAGTTGGCTTTATCTTCTTTTCGTGTTTAGCGGGTTGGCGGAAGACGTAGTGACCGGCGATGCCGTAACAGCGATAGATGCGCGCGTTGAAGCGCTATTAGCCAGCGTTCGAACACCATTTTTCAACCATTTGTTCTATGCCATAACTTCACTTGGTTTCTGGCCGTTGGTCGTCAGTGGTCTATTAGCCACCATTTGCTGGCTCTGGTATCGCCGGGCGCCTGAGCTTATCCTGCCGCTGGCCGTTTCTGTCGCAAGCTGTGAGCTTCTGACCGTGCTTGGCAAGTTGATGTTCCATCGCCCGCGGCCGGATGGCGGTTTGATTGAAGCGGGGGGCTTTTCCTTTCCCAGTGGGCATGCCAGCATCAGCGTCGCGTTTTACGGTTTTGTGATTTATCTGGCGATGCGAACTGTCAGGCTTTGGCGTACACGCCTCAATTTGCTGATGCTGGGCGTGTTGGTGGCGCTCTTGATCGGATTCAGTCGCCTTTATCTCGGAGTCCATTACCTCAGTGATGTGGTCGCCGGATATCTGGTCGGAGCCATGGGTTTGATGCTCGGCATCGCGGCCACCTACCTGAGCCCGGCTCACGGGCGATGGTTAGAGCAGCAGTTCGCACTCGCTCCGTCGTTCAGGTTGGCCGGTATTGTTCTCGGGATTGCATCCTTTATGGTTTTTTCACTGATGTTCAACGTCGCCAAGGCGCCGGTATTTGCAGTAAAGCCCGCACAGACAAGTGCGGCCGTCATTCAGTTGCAGGCACCGCAATCGGTGTTGCTGCGCAAGGGTAACCAGGCTAACTCACTCCTTGGCGCACCCGAGGCACCGATCAACCTGATTTTCGTGGCGCGCAATCTCGACCAGGTTCGAGCCTGTCTGACAGCAGCTGGCTGGCTAGAGGCGGACGCCATTCATTGGCGCAGCGTGCCGAATGCTTACCTGAGGGCGTTTCAAGGCAAGGATTACCCGAAAGCACCGTTGTCACCCTGGTTTTGGGGCGCCAACCCGCAAACTCTGGGTTTGGTCCAGCCCGGACAGCACGGCCAGGTTTTTGACCGACGTTTTCTGCGGGTCTGGGACACGAACCATGCCTTGAATAATGGTGAGTGGGTCTATGTGGCAACGGTTGGCCAGGAAACAAGGAAACGCTGGCATCTCGTGCCGCGCCCCCTGCCGCATTTCAACCGGGCCCGCAATCTCCTCGTCCGGAAGCTACAGGCAGGGCAGTGGGCGACCGGTGTTTCCGAGGTCTACTATCCAGACTCTCCCAGCAATGCCACGGAGGGGGCCAGTTTATCCTACGATGGAAGTCTTAGTGTGATTACTTTTGCAACCGGGTGCCGGTGAGTCTGTCCGCCGGGTGGTTTTGTTACCTGGCGCTGTGTTCCAATACCAGAAAGCCAAAAGCCGCAGCACACAAAAGCCATGCCGTAATAACGACTGCGGCCGCAGTGTGACTGACCGGTCGGGCAATCACCTCGGCAGCTTTCGCGCGACTCGCTTCTATCACATTCGTTGGCGTCAGCCTGATGACAAGCATGATCCCCAATGGCAGGAGAATAATGTCATCAAGGTAGCCGACAATCGGTATAAAGTCCGGAATGAGATCGATTGGACTCATCGCGTAGGCTGCAATTGCGAACGCAAGGAGCCGGACGACCATCGGAGTATTCGGGTCCCGCGCTACAAAATATACTGTCAGCGCATCATTTTTGACACGCAAGGCGGCAGCTTTCAGTTTTTTGATCAAGCTTCGAGGTCTCGTCAAATAACCGGACTCAAAACACAATGTCCAGGCACTGCGTACCAGATTTTTGCAGTGAGTTGATTTGGAGAGGCGATTTAACCAACCTTTGGCTGGTTGCCCGTTGCATATAGAGGGTTCAATCATTGATCTATTCGAGAAAGAGTGGGTTCTCCAGTCACAAAGCGAAATTCCGTCCCTTCGTGATTTGATTGCAAGAGTTCGAGAGTCCATCCGAGCCGCTCTGCCACCACTCGAACAATCAATAATCCAAACGTTGAATTCTTGAAATTGCCCGTTTGCTTGACACCGAAAAGGCGTTTGTCGGCTTCGGAGAATTGTTCCAGTTTTTCAATGGGCAATCCCGTGCCAAAATCCCGCACAATGATTTCTCCGGTCTTTATGGTTATCTCAACGTCAGAACGTGTGTGGCGAAGCGCATTCTGGATCAGGTTGCGCAGAAGCATCCGGACTAAAGAGGGAGGCGCAACGATGGCCTCCTTATCATCACCTTTGAGCTTAACTCGACCTTGATATTGGGGAGTTCCTTGCTCCAGGTCGGCAACCAAGTCGCTGGCAAGACGGTAGACTGAGAATCGGCGATTAGTCTCTTCTCGATCCTCACTCCGGGCAAGTGCAAGAAGAACTTCGATGTCATCCTTCATTGCGTGGGTCGTGGTGCGGATCCGGTTGATCGTTTTCTGATTGGCTCCAGAGAGGTCTCCTCGTTGGTCGAGAACCTCAAGGGCTCCGGAAATGACGGCCAAGGGCGTACGAAGCTCATGGCTGGCAAGTTTCACAAAGGAGCGTTCCCTCTCGATATGGCTTTCAAGCTCGGAGAGAAACCGATTAAATGAATCCGCGATATCGGCAATCTCCCGATCGTCGTAATCGCTGTTGCATCGCCGCATGTTTTTGGAGGGTTCAATACTCTGAATTTCATGGGTTAGGCGTTTCAAGGGCCGAACAATGTAATTTGCAGAGACTCTGGAGAAGAAAAACGCTGCGAAAAACATAACACCAGTGATGCCAAGCAGAATCCACTGAATAAGTCCCTGCCTGCTTTCCAGAATCGTAGTGTCCTGTGCCAGATAGAGCTGGCCTGCGGGATTCTCTATCTCTTTGGCAAAGACCTGTTTGGTAACGCCGTTTTCCTCAAACTCATCGGCATGGGGCAAGTTTAGCCCCTGAAAGTAGGAAGGAAGCTCGGAGTCTGATTTACCTGTTGGAACAAATAACACCTCCAGCCTAGGTGTTTTCAACGAACGAAAGGTTCCTGCCTTGAGCTGTTCTTCGAAAAACTCCGTATCCGCCCTTAATTCCAGATTCAATATGGTGTCATCGGCATCATCTATAAAAAAATCAACAGCAAACATAGCAATCGCGGTCGTCGCCGAAACAAGAATAAAAATTGTTCGAGCGAGACGCGCAGCCACCGACTTCTTCGATGTCTTGTTCTCATTCTGCATCGGGGGGCTCCAGTCTGTATCCACGACCGTGAACGGTCTTGACCATCCCGTGACCCAGTTTTTCCTTTAGCGATTTTCGGAGGGTGTAAATATGCGTTCTTAAACTCTTACCTTCAAAGTCGTCATCCGAACCCCAGAGGGCATCGCACAATGCCTGGTGACTTAAAAAGTTTGGGTAGGCTCGAATGAGCAGTTCGAACAGCCTGGCGGGTGTTCCTGAAATCTCTGTCTTCAAGCCATGAAACTCGACTTCCAGAGTTCCGGGGTTGAACAAAATATCACCCCCTCTTAATACTGGCTTCTGAGGGGCGTATCTCCGATGAAGCGCCTCTATTCTTAGTTTTAATTCCTTTAATTCAAAGGGCTTGACGAGGTAATCGTCTGCTCCGGAATCAAATCCTTTTTCTTTATCGTTTATATCCCCTAGAGCAGTCATCATAATAATAGGGGTTGGGCATTGCAGGTCCTGGCGGATTTTTCTGGCAATCTCGAAACCATTGACTCCGGGAAGCATCAGGTCAAGTATGACGATGTCATACGTCTGGGTCGCCAACAGGTGCAGAGCCGTTAACCCATCGGCTGCATAATCCAGCGAGAAACGATCCTCCCCCAGATATTCAAAGATATTCTCCGCCAGATCGACTTGATCTTCCACGATCAATAGTTTGAGCATATCGAGGTTAACCACTTTTCGAGTTTAGTTCGGGACCAACGGGGCCATTCTGGCTGTTGTCTGGCGGAAGATCGATAGAGAATAGTTGATATCGTTTGTTCTCCCCGACCTTCTGAGCGTCAGCGGCTTTTGGACCAAGGACCTCATCGACCGCACCGTTTGGAATTGCGGCAAAGACTCTGATGTACTCGTCGTTTTCCAGCACACTTTTGAGCTCTGATGAGGTCACTTCCACAGCGTCTCCCAACGAATAAAAACGTGCTGAAAATGGCAATTCGCCAATGTAGAGGATAGGACTATCCCCCGTTTGGTGGACGCTCTCATACCGGCCTATCAATTGCTTTTCGGTTTTTAGTGGCACTACGCCACTTATACCAATGAATACAAAAAGGGTAATGAGGACGGGCGCAAGCAATACAGCCCCCGACCTGACTCTGGACCAGGCACCTAGATCAAGCTTCGACACCCACCCGGCGATCAGAATTGCCGAGAACGGCAGAGAAGGAAGTATGTATGTCCAAAGTGTGTTGCCAGCCAGGGTGAAGAACAGCATAGGCGCAATCGCACAAAGCAACAGATACAGCGTCGAGGTATCTTCCACAATGCCAGTGAAGAGTTCCTTTGTTTTGCCTCGCGCTACAGACCACCCAAAGCCAACCAAACCAATGATTCCCCAGGGAAATGAAGCCCAAAGCCAGAATACCCAGATCATGCCCTTGGGCCGGTTATGGGCGCTACCGTACAAATCGCCAGCCCATCCCGGATCCAGAAACCGGCTAAAGTGTTCGCCAATGATGAAATAGTTGAGGAATCCTGGCGTTTTCAGTTCAGCGAGCACGTACCATGGCACAGCAATCACCAGTGTCAGAAGTGATCCAAGAAACCAGGGCAGTCTTTTCAACGGCTGCAGCCGCTGCCTGAAAATAGCAGCCCAGAGCACAAGGGGGGTAACGGTCAATACAACGGCCAACGGTCCCTTGGCCAACAAGCCGATAGCCAGACCCACGAAAAACCACCAGCGCCAGTAGTCCGACCGGCCCGAAAGCACAAACCACATGCTCACCAGGGAGAGGGTCGTTCCAAAAACCAGGAATGTATCAGTCATGACTGCGCCGGCACTGATATAAGTGAGTGCCATGGTAGAGAGCACTAGAGCGGACCATCGGGCGATCAGGGCGCCGCGCGCATACTTCGCAAGGCACCACGTTAGCCAGACGATTCCGACAGTCGCGAACCATGCCGGTAATCGCAGAGCAAATTCAGACAATCCAAATATCTTTAGAGAGGCAGCCTGAGCCCAGAATGACAGGGGGGGTTTTCCCCAGAAGGGAACGCCGGGTTCAAACCAGGGTGTTATCCAGTCCCCGGATTCCGCCATTAAACGGGCGATTTCAGCGTATCGGGGCTCCGTTGTATCCGCGAAGGGAAACAGCGTCATTCCGATAAAGCGACTCAACAATACGGCAGCCAGTACCCAGAACCAGGGTTCAATTCGCTTTAGCATTCTTGACGCCTCTGAAGTTGCTAATTTGTTCTCGGTTCGACACCTCTCGGTTTTCGACCACTTCTTCGGTCAGATAGAGTGGCCTCTGTTTCGTTTCGATGTAGGTTTTGCCCACATACTCACCGACGATACCAACGCTCACCAACTGTATGCCGCCCAGAAAACTGATGAGGGCAATCAAGGACGGATAACCGTCAGTCGGATCGCCAAGTATGATCGCCTTGACTACAATCCAGACACCGAACAATCCGCCAATAGACGCAGCCAGCAGGCCAACAAGGGTTGCCCATCTCAGAGGCGACACTGAAAAGGAGGTCAACCCTTCAAGGGCCAGGCCAACCAAGCCAGGGTAATCCCACTTGCTCTCTCCAGAAGCCCTCAACGCCCGGTCGTATTCGATGATCGTCGTCGGCATACCAACCCAGGCAAATAGTCCCTTCATGTACCGATTGCGTTCTCCCAGCTGAAGAACGGCTTCGACCGCCCGCCTACTCATCAATCGAAAATCACCCGTATCGACCGGTATTTCAGTCCGGCTGGTCCTATTCAGCAAACGATAGAAAAGGTGCGCACTCCAGCGCTTGAAAAAACTCTCCCCTACGCGTGATCGGCGTTGCATCAGGACGACATCAAAGCCCGACTTCCAGCTCCTGACCATCTCGGGAATATATTCAGGTGGGTCCTGTAGGTCCGCATCCAGAACGATCACCGCATCCCCCCTGGCATGCTGAAGCCCTGCCGTTACAGCTGCTTCTTTGCCAAAGTTGCGGCTTAACTTGACCAGGCGGATGATTGATCCCCTTTCAATAACCGTCTTTACAAATTCGGCACTGCCATCTTCACTGCCATCGTCGACGACCACGATTTCCGAAGGAATATCCAAGCTCGCAAGGATCGGCAAGACATGCTCCAAGAATATGGGGAGCATTGGCCGTTCATTGAAAACCGGAACCACGAGGGAAAGCAGCTCTGATTCGTTCGGTGAGCGGGATGTCTTAAGAGGTTCGTTCATGGAACACCAGCCTTTGGTAGACAACATAGTTAGATGCAGCCACAGCGACAGTGGTCAGAAGCTGTGCGGGAGCAACAGGAATTTCAAACAGTCGATTCAGAACGAAAAAGATCAGTAGGTTCAGGAAAGATGCGAATGAACAAGAAAGGACATATCGCCAGATGGCTTCAATGTGTGGCCGCGCTGCTGGAAAGGCCAGAGTCCGCTGCAACCCGTAATTGGTAACAGCTCCTACGACACTTCCAGAAAAGGTGGCCGCTAAGGGGTCCATCCCAAGCAAAACCAAGCCAGACATGGCCGCCCAATGGAAAAGGGTTGCCATTCCTCCAGCGGCAACAAATCCACTTATTTGTTTAAAGGAAACCTTCTTCATCCTGGCCGACACACCCACGCAACTGACACTTTTGGAGATTTCCACACAGGGTACTGGTGGGGCAGTCAGAGTTTGTTGAAGGATTTATCAAGTAAATGTCAAATTCTAATCCTGGGCTTCGTAGTGGGGTAAATAAACATCGCTGAATCGCATGGCCAACGAGTATCGATTTCTCAGCGCTCCACAGGCCAATCCGTCATAGACGATCGCTCGGCGCTAAAAGCCCGAGTGCAGATAGTGCTACACGCATCCGGATGTCAGTTTTTTGGTTTTGAGCGAAAATCTGTATTTGGAATTCGTCTGAAATAGCGCAAAACAATGCTGGAAGGGGTAGTCGAGGTGAGATAGTCGGACGCTTGCAATGCGCTCACATTTGCGCGCGCTCAAGATGGTTGAAGGCTTTCTTGAGACGAGGGCGAGTTGGAAGCAGCCTTTACCGGCAATCACGGCTGGTTCTTCAGAAATCGGAACGACAACGACATCACTCTGGTGCTGCGTACTGGGGGAGACTACGGTCAGTTGAAGAAGATGTTGTGATTAAACATTAGATAAATGTAGCAACATCCAGCCCCGTGTGCTCACGGGGCTGGATGTCTTTTCAGCAGCTAAATGGTGCTTGGGGACTCATCCGCAGGGTTAACTTCCAAGCTTGAACCGAGCTCCGTGGGAGGCTAGGAATGTGGTCGCAATAAGGTGTGTCTGAATGTTCGCTTTGCGACCACGCTGAACATTGAATTTCTTCGCATCGCT
>TARA_R110001583_G_scaffold52821_1_pt1 | contig 19816 bp, 20 predicted proteins | sample TARA_R110001583 | Tara Oceans TARA_R110001583 (sample SAMEA4398432) | marine metagenome | biome: Polar Biome; feature: [MES] marine water layer (ENVO:01000295) within the mesopelagic zone...; material: water (ENVO:00002006), including particulate matter (ENVO:01000060) such as...... | reverse complement strand
AACTGGAGCAAAATAGCACTAGGTTTTAATTATACTTTAGCAAGTGATTATGAAAATTTTTGGATAGCTAATGGGAATAGCAATTACCCTACTTGGATAGAGGATCCAAACGATGAAAATAATTTATATCTCAATTCCGACGGTCAATATTTTGAAAATTTAACTAATGGATCAAATAATAAATACACTTTTACTTTTGCATCTGAATACAATGAAAACCTATATCTAGGAGCTTCAATAAGCACTTATGATTTAGAAAATTATCAGCAAATTTTATTAGAAGAAAATAATTATGATAGTAATGGAAATAATTTAGATGCATCGTTAATTCAAGAATTGTTAACTTACGGTGACGGGTTTTCTTTTAATATTGGATTAATTTCTAAGCCAAATGAAAATGTTAGAATAGGTTTAGCTTATAAATCACCTGTTTGGTATAACCTTTCTGAAGACTATTTAGATACTGATCTTGAAATATATGTAAGTAATACAGATGAGTTAATTACCGACTATTCTGGAATAAACTCTTTTGATTATAAATTAAAAACTCCAAGTAAGTTTACTGGAAGTTTTGCTTATATTTTTAACAAACAAGGTTTACTTAGTGTAGATTATATTTTTAAGAACTATAGTGATTTAAAATTAAGCAATTCAAATTTTTCCGCTGAAAATCAATCATTTAAAAATAATTTACAAAGCACCGGAGAATTAAGAATTGGAACCGAGTGGCGATTTGATAATATTTCAGTAAGAGGAGGTTATCATCTAGAAAAAAATCCTTATAAAAATGCTTTAGATTCTGACAACGTTGAAGGTTTCTCTTTGGGAGCAGGCTATAAATTTAGAGGAGGTAAATTAGATTTTTCATATCAAAATAGTTCAAATACTGGTGTATATAATTTTTATCCACAATACGATCAAGTAAATGCTGCTGAATTAAATATTGACAATTCTAAAATTACTGCAACTTTAGTTTTAAATATCTAATTTTAATTACATAATAAACACAGGCGTCTCCTTAAAAAAGAGGCGTTTTTTAATTTTAACCAAATACCTAAATTTGTTTTAGTACTTTTGCACAAATTATTTTAACCATGGATCCTATTTCTTTTACCATAAATAAAACAACTTCAAATACTATATTAAAGTTTACTGCTAATAGCATGTTAACAAGTGGAAGTTACGAATATAATAATGTTGATGAAGCAAAAAACGCTCCTTTAGCGCAACAATTATTTCATTTACCTTTTATTAAACGAGTACTAATTTCAGCAAATTTTATTGCATTAGAGCGATTTTCAATTGTTGAATGGGTAGATGTTCAAGAAGAAGTAAAAGAACAAATTGAAAATTATTTAAACAATGGCGGTGTTTTAATTACAGAGGGAACATCAAAAAAGTTAGTTCCTGTTGAAGTTTATGCAGAAGTAACTCCAAACCCAACAGTATTAAAATTTGTTTCTAACAAAAAATTAGTAGAATTCGATTTAGAATTTAAAAATATTGAAGAAGCAAAAAATTCTCCTTTGGCTACAGAATTATTCAATTTCCCTTTTGTAAAAGAAGTTTTTGTTTCTGAAAATTACGTCTCAATTACCAAATTTGATATAGTTGAATGGAACGAAGTTACTATTGAAATTAGAAGTTTTATAAAACAATTTGTTGCGAAAGGTAAATTTATTATTACTGAAAATTTTGAACAACCTAAGTCAGCTCAAAACGAAAATACTATTCCTCAAAATGAAAATTTAGATGCTGTTTCAAAGCAAATTGTGAGTATATTAGATGAATATATTAGACCTGCAGTTGCAGCTGATGGTGGAAATATTTTGTTTCAATCGTATGACGAAAATTTGAAAATTGTAAATGTTATTTTACAAGGAGCTTGCAGCGGATGCCCATCATCTACAATAACATTAAAAAACGGAATTGAAAATATGTTAAAACAAATGATTCCAGGTAAAATTGAAGAAGTAATAGCTGTTAATTACTAAACTATTTTATGACTGAAAAAGTAAAACCTTATAAAGATTCCAAGCTTGGTAAAAAAGAGCAAGTAACCAAAATGTTTGATACTATTTCAAAAGAATACGATGGATTAAACCGGGTAATTTCTTTTGGAATAGACATAAAATGGCGGAATAAAGTAGTTGAAATAGTTGGGGCATCAAATCCAGAAAAAATATTAGACATTGCAACAGGAACTGGTGATTTAGCAATAAACTTAACTAAAACCAACGCCAAAAAAATAATTGGACTAGACATTTCAGAAGGAATGTTAACTATTGGAAAACAAAAAATAGAAAAACTTCAGTTATCAAACAAAATTGAAATGGTTTTAGGAGATTCTGAAAAAATTCCATTTTCAAACAATTCCTTTGATGCTATCACGGTAGCATTTGGTGTGCGCAATTTTGAAGATTTAGAAAAGGGCTTATCTGAAATATATCGGGTTTTAAAACCTAACGGTACTTTTGTAGTATTGGAAACTTCCGTACCAACAAAAACGCCTTTCAAACAAGGTTATAAAATTTATTCTACAAAAATTTTACCCATTATTGGTAAATTATTCTCAAAAGATAAATCTGCATATAAATATTTATCAGATTCAGCAGCTTCATTTCCTCACGGAAAAGCCTTCAACAATATTTTAGATAAAATTGGGTTTATAGCTATTGAAAACAAACCACAAACTTTTGGAGTTGCGTCCATTTATGTATCAAAGAAATAATTTATGAAAAAAATAATTGTTGTAATCGTATTATTGTTTACCGTTAACAACATGATCGCTCAAAAGAGAGATATTGTCAAGTACAAACAAAATTGGGATAAACAAACGATTTTTTGGGGATATTTTTTAGGTATTAATAAAAAAGATTTCAAAATTAATTACCAATATGAGGGCACTTTTGTTAATGTTACTCCATCAATGGGTTTTGAAGTTGGCCTTATTGGAGATTTACGTTTGAGTAAAAACCTTAATTTAAGATTAGAACCAGGACTATCTAGCAACACAAAAGAACTTACATTTAAAGGTATAAAAGATAGCATTAGAGAAGTAAATGCAACTTATTTGAGAATACCTCTATTACTTAAATTTAGCACAGATCGACTAAATAATATTCGTCCTTATCTTATTGGTGGTGTTGGATATGATTATAATTTTTCTAGCAACCAAGACAATCCAGATGACAATAGGCAAGGTGAATTTAGAATGAAAAAAAATAATTTTACTTATGAAATTGGAGCTGGTATAGACTTTTACTTACCCTATTTTATATTCTCACCATCAATTAGAGGTGTTTTTGCAATAAACAATGAATTAGTAAGAGATACTGACAGCCAAGGAAATATAGACCTAAATAGTCCCTATACTGGTAATATAGCCTATTTTGGAACCAGAGGGATCTTTATAAAACTAGCATTTCATTAAGTTAACCTTTTAAACTCACTTAATAAAATTGCTGTGGCAGTTGCAACATTTAAGCTTTCAGTTTGTTTTACTTCTCCAAATCTTGGAATAGAAACAGCGCTATTTAACAATTTTAAAATAGGTTCACTTATTCCGTTTGCCTCATTTCCCATAACTAAAATAGCATCATCTGGTAATTTACTTTTATATACACTTTCACCATTCATTAACGATGCAAATTTTAGTTTATTAGAATTTATTAAATAAGCTTCTAAATTTGTATAAACAATATTTACTCTTGTTAATGAGCCCATTGAGGCTTGCACAACTTTAGGGTTGAAACAATCTACTGTTTCTTTAGAACAAACTAGTTGATCAACTCCAAACCAATCGCACAATCTAATTATTGTACCTAAATTCCCTGGGTCATTTATACCATCCAAAACTAGAACCAACCCTTTTTTACTAACTATTTGAAAGGTTGGAATTTTAAAAAGCGCTAACACATTATTTGGAGATTTTAAAGTGCTTATTTTTTTTAACTCCGAACTAGAAATCAAAGAAACTTTACCTAAACCCCCATATGCCGCAGCATCCACACAAAATAGCTGTTCCAATTCTAAATTTGAGTTTAAAAACTCATTTACAACCTTTATGCCTTCAGCTAAAAATAATTTATTTTTTTCTCTGTACTTTTTTTGCTGTAAACTCGTTATTAATTTTAACTGATTTTTACTTAAACTCATTAAATTATTTATAAAAAATAGAAATTGGGTAATACCTCGAAAAGTTTTACATTTGAAACAAATTTAAACTCTTATTTGTTGAAAAACAATTTTATAATATTAATAATTCTATTAAGTATTTTATTCGGTTTTTCAGCCTGTAATACGGTAAAGTATGTTCCCGAAAATGAAAATCTACTTACCAAAAACACCATTTTAGTTAATTCTAAAAAAAATGTTCAAGACGAAATAAATGATTATGTAGTTCAACGACCAAATCAATTAGTTCTTGGAATGCCTTTTCCATTGCATTTTTACAATATTGGAAACAAAAATTTTGAATCGGATTTTGATCAATGGAAAACCAACCACCCTAATACCTCCAATTTTATCACAAAAATATTTTCCGAAAAACAAACTAAAGGAATGTATAATTTTAAATTAAACACTCATAAATGGTGGTTAAATAACGGTGAAGAACCTGTGATTTTTGATTCAAAAAAAGCAACTCAAACTGTTCAAAATTTAACTCAGCATTTCTATAATGAAGGTTTTTTTAATGTAAAAGTACATTATGATATTAACTACCTTAAAAACCAAAAAGCTACAGCTACCTATTTTATAAAAACTGACAAACCATACTCTTTAGACACTATAACAACCAACATAGAATCTAAAGTGCTTGATTCTATATATTTATCAAAAAAAGAAGCCTCTTTCTTAAAAAAAGGAGCACAATTTAAATATTCATTATTTATTAACGAGCAAAACAGAATTACAAATTTGTTTAGAAATTCGGGGATATACCATTTTAACAAAAACGCAATTTTAGTAGAGGCCGATACCTCTAATTATAAATCTAATATTGATTTAATTATTAATGATAGTATTGCTAATTTTCCTTTTAAAATTCAAAAAATAAAGAAAATTAATATCTATTCTGATTATTCATATAATACAAAGGACAATCCTATTAAAGACAGTATAAACTTTAATGGCTATAATTTTCTAACAATAAACAAGTTAAAATACAACCCTAAATTATTATTAAATTCCGTTTTTATTGAACCAAACGACATTTACAAAGATGAAACACGAGAATTAACTAGAAAAAACTTAAGACGCCTAGATAACTTTAGAACAGTTGAGATTAAATATTATGACATGGGAAATGACTTTCTTGAAGCAGCTATTTATTTAACACCGCTTAAAAAATATTCAATAGGGTTTAGTACCGAGCTTACACATTCAAATATTAGGCAATTAGGTGTTTCGGGTAAACTATCTCTTTTAAATAGAAATACTTTTAAAGGTTCTGAAATATTAAAATTCTCGGTACAAGGATCCTTTCTAAACTCTAAAGATGCCGCAGACAACGAAAACCTTCTAAATGCTTGGGAAATTGGAGGTGATGTTTCATTAGAACTTCCAAGAATATTATTTCCATTTAAAGCAGACAAGATTATTCCAAAAAGCATGGTTCCAAAAACCATTTTTACTTTGGGTACTAGTATGCAAAAAAACATTGGGCTAGATAAACAAAAATTCACTGGAATTATTGATTACACCTGGGAATCTACAACTACAAAAAAACATAGTTTCCAGCTTTTAAATGCACAATTTATTAAAAATTTAAATATTAATTCCTATTTTAAAATCTACAATTCTGAATTTAAAGAAATTCAAAGTATTGCAACAACATATTTTAATCAAGATATTTCAACATCTAATGTTATCGATTTTATAAACTTAAATATCAATTCTAATTTTGAAAGTTCAAATCCAACTGAATTTACAATTGCTCAAAACATTAAAAACAGGTATAATATTATAACAGAAGATGTATTAATTCCTTCTGCTGCTTATACTTTTACCTTTTCAAATAGTGAAAATTATAAAGATACAGACTTCTCCTTTTTTAGAGCTCGTTTCGTTTCATCAGGAAATTTAACCAGTCTTTTAGCAAAAAAAAAGGATGAAAATGGCATCAAAACATTTTTTAACACCCAAATAGCTCAATATGTTAGAACAGATTTAGAATATAAAAAATTCTGGAATTTATCTTTAGAAAATGTTTTAGCCTTTAGAAGCTTTTTAGGAATTGCTTTCCCATATAACAACTCAAGTACAATTCCATTTAGCAGAAGTTATTTTATTGGTGGTCCAAATGATTTAAGAGCTTGGAAAATATACGACTTAGGCCCTGGTTCAACAAAAAGCGGTTTAGAATATAACGTTGGAAATTTAAAATTTATTAGCAGTTTCGAATATAGATTTAAAATAATAAATAGTGTAAAAGGTGCTTTGTTTGTTGATGCTGGAAATATTTGGGATATTTCAAACTCAACGGTTACCTCATCTGATGCAAAATTTAATGGTTTTAATTCATTAAAAGATATTGCTGTTGGCTCTGGTTTTGGAATAAGATATGACCTAAGCTTTATTTTATTGCGTTTAGACCTTGGTTTTAAAACATACGAACCTTATCTTTCAAATAATAAATGGTTTCAACATGTAAACTTTAAAAACAATGTTTACAATTTTGGTATAAGCTACCCTTTCTAAAAAACTATTTCGATTTCGCCTTTTTTTCTTTTCAAAACCATTTTAGTTCATCTAATTTGCTAAATTTGCTACATTAAATTACACTAATAATAGAATTAAAACATTATGAGTCATATAATTAAACCAGGAGTTGCAACAGGAAGCCAAGTACAAGAGATCTTTAAATTAGCAAAAGCTAAAAAATTCGCCTTACCAGCGGTAAATGTAATAGGTTCAAATACAATAAATGCAGTATTAGAAACAGCAAAAGAATTAAATTCACCCGTAATTATTCAATTTTCTAATGGTGGAGCTCAATTTAATGCAGGAAAAGGATTGTCTAATGACGGTCAAAAAGCAGCCATTGCTGGTGGTATAGCAGGAGCAAAACACATTCATACTTTAGCCGAAGCTTATGGTGTACCTGTAATTTTACATACTGACCATTGCGCAAAAAAATTATTACCTTGGATTGATGGATTATTAGATGCTGGAGAACAATTTTACAAAGAAAATGGAATTCCACTATTTAGTTCTCATATGATTGATTTATCTGAAGAACCATTAGAAGAAAACATTGAAATATGTAAAACTTATTTAGCTCGTATGAGTAAAATGGGAATGACATTAGAAATAGAATTAGGAATTACTGGTGGAGAAGAAGATGGTGTTGACAATTCAGATGTTGATGCATCAAAATTATATACACAGCCTGAAGAAGTTGCATATGCATATAATGAACTTAAAAAAGTAAGCGATAATTTTACAATTGCAGCTTCTTTTGGAAATGTTCACGGAGTTTACAAGCCAGGAAACGTAAAATTAACACCAAAAATATTAGATAACTCCCAAAAATATATTGAAGAGCACAATGGAACAGAAAAAAATCCAGTAGATTTTGTATTTCACGGTGGTTCTGGATCTTCTTTAGAAGAAATTAGAGAAGCAATTGGCTATGGAGTTATTAAAATGAACATTGATACCGATTTACAATTTGCTTTTACAGAAGGAATTAGAGATTATATGAATGATAAAATAGATTATTTAAGAACACAAATAGGGAATCCAGACGGAGCAGATCAACCTAACAAAAAGTTCTACGATCCACGTGGTTGGTTAAGAAAAGGTGAAGAAACTTTTAAAGCTCGTTTAACCCAAGCTTTCAAAGACTTAAATTGTGTAGATACATTATAAACTACCATTAAGTTAACATAAAAAAACAAAGAGAACTTATTTTTATATGTTCTCTTTGTTTTTTTTAGTAATTTGCACCACTATTTTTCATCTAAAACAAATTATTATGTCATCTTGGTTTAAAAGAAAAGATAAAGGAATTCAAACAGCTACCGAAGATAAAAAAGATGTACCAAAAGGTTTATGGTACAAAACTCCAAGCGGTAAAGTTGTAGATACTGATGAATTAAAAGAAAATTTTTATGTAAGCCCTGAAGATGGATACCACGTTAGAATTGGAAGTGCTGAATATTTTGAAATTCTATTTGATGATAATAAATTTATAGAATTTGACAAGGATATGGTTTCAAAAGATCCATTAAACTTTACGGATACTAAAAAATATACTGACCGATTAAAACAAGCTTACGAAAAAACCAAATTGAAAGATGCAGTTAGAACTGCTGTTGGAAAATCATTTGGTAAAGATTTAGTAATTGCCGCAATGGATTTTGCATTTATTGGAGGGTCAATGGGAAGCGTAGTTGGAGAAAAAATTAGTCGTGCCATTGATTATTCGATTAAAAATAAAGTTCCTTTTTTAATTATTTCAAAATCTGGAGGAGCAAGAATGATGGAAGCTTCATTGTCTTTAATGCAATTAGTAAAAACATCGGCTAAATTGGCCCAACTTTCAGATGCTGGAATTCCATATATATCATTGTGTACAGACCCAACTACTGGAGGAACAACAGCTTCTTACGCAATGTTAGGAGATGTTAACTTTGCAGAACCAAATGCGTTAGTAGCTTTTGCTGGACCTCGAGTTGTAAAAGATACTACAGGAAAAGATTTACCTCCTGGTTTTCAAAAATCGGAGTTTGTACTAGAACATGGGTTTTTAGATAGAATTATTGAACGTAAAAATTTAAAAAAACAACTGAATTTATATATTGATTTAATTCAAAATTTACCAATTAGAAAATAAAAAAAAGCGAGCTAAATGCTCGCTTCTTTTTTAACCAAACTAACTTAACTGGGAACTAACTACTTAGTTCCACATTTTTCTTCTTCTTAATATAATTTCCGTTTCAACGCCTTCGCTATCCGTAAAAACTGCACTATTATCACAAGTTCCATCTCCAAAATTTAAAACACCTCGTGTTTCTCCTCTAACAATTTCAACAATACCACTAACAATAAATCTACAAGACATCTCTCTTCTTAAGGCCTCAATTACAGTCCCTGAAAATAGTGTTCCATCTTTAAATATAGATGTCCAACTACCTGTTATTAAATAAACATTATCACTCCATGTTCTGGTATCATAACCTTCAATCCATTCTCTTGTTTTTGTACCTTCTTTAGAAATAAACTCCCCATCAGGCCAAGTTAAAGTTATATTTATAGTGTTAATAGATTGTGGATTCCCATTTTCGTTTTCTCGCGTTCTAACAATACTTTTAGATCCTTCAACTGCAACTTCATTAAAATAAAATCCATCGTAAGTAATTGTTATAACTACAGTTGCAGAGTTTTCATCATAAACATAAACCATTATAATTTTTCCAGATAGCATATGACCATTAGGCAACTCACAAGCATCACCAAAATCAATGGTTACCGTCTTTGTTGTACCAACCATATCAACTGTTTTTGTAACACAATCTGGCATTCCACCATGATTATTTCCATCATCTTTTGAAGAGACTTCCTTATTACTTGTAGCAAAATCTTCAATTAAAAGATCATCTACAATATTATCCATTTCATCAGAAATATCTTCCAACTCAACTAAAGCTATTGTTTCTTCTTCTGATATTGATTCAACCACGCCAATTGCATCATTATTTTCACAACTTGTAAAGACTAATGATCCTAAAACAAATACTAACGGCATTCTAAAAAATAAACTATTCATTCTCATAATATTAAGTGTTTAAAAAAATTAATAAAAAACTTCTATAATTTATTAGACCATTAAAAATGAGAAAAGTTTAAATCAACATAAAATACATGAGCTCACTACTGTTTAATAATTGTTAATCAAAATAATAATAGTATCTTTGCCGACTATTAGCTGCATATTGCAGTATTAATACATAAAAATTATTAATAAAAATTAATGTTAGCATGTACTTAACAAAAGAGAAAAAAGCGGAAATTTTCGCAAAGCACAATGAATCAGCGGTAAACACTGGTTCTTCAGAAGGACAAATTGCCTTATTTACTTTTAGAATTAACCACTTAACTGAACACTTAAAAAGAAATCGTAAAGATTATAACACAGAGCGTTCATTAGTAAAACTAGTAGGTAAAAGAAGAAATTTACTTGATTATTTGATTAAATCGGATATTGTAAGATATCGTGAGATTATTCAAGAATTAGGAATTAGAAAATAATTTTCAAATTAAGAGGCAACTATTGCCTCTTTTTTTTTATTTATTGAATTACAAAGAAAGCATAGATTAAACTTTTCATTGGGAAACACAACACAACAACAACCAATTGTTTAATTAAAATTTAAAAAATTATTTATGATACCGAAGGTTCATACACAAATTATTGATTTAGGAGATGGAAGAACCATTTCTATTGAAACTGGAAAATTAGCAAAACAAGCGCATGGTTCGGTTGTTGTAAGAATGGGAGATGCAATGTTATTAGGTACTGTTGTATCTAATTATTCCGCAAGTCCAGTTGATTTTTTACCTTTAACTGTAGATTACAGAGAGAAATTTGCAGCCGCAGGTAAATACCCTGGCGGATTCTTTAAAAGAGAAGCTAGACCAAGTGACAATGAAGTTTTAACAATGCGTTTAGTAGACCGTGTTTTACGTCCATTGTTCCCTAAAGATTACCACGCAGAAACACAAGTTATGATACAGTTAATGTCTCATGACGATAATGTAATGCCTGATGCTTTAGCAGGATTAGCCGCTTCTGCAGCAATTCAATTAAGTGATCTTCCTTTTGAAACTCCAATTTCTGAAGCTAGAGTTGCAAGAGTAAATGGCGAATTTATTATCAACCCAAGTAGAACTCAATTAGCCGAAGCTGATATTGATATGATGGTTGGTGCATCTGCAGATTCAGTAATGATGGTTGAAGGTGAAATGGATGAGTGCAGCGAAGAAGAAATGGCAGAAGCTATTAAATTTGCACACGAAGCCATTAAAATTCAATGTGCTGCTCAAGTTGCATTAGCAGAGTCTTTTGGTAAAAAAGAAACACGTGAATACGAAGGTGCAGCTACTGATGAAGCATTAGAAAAAGCAGCTCACGATTTTTCATATCAAAAAGTGTATGATATTGCAAAAGCTGGAAGTGCAAAACACGAACGTAGTGCTGCATTTGCAGAAATAAAAGAAGCGTTTAAAGCTACATTTTCAGATGAAGAATTGGCAGAAAAAGGAGCTTTAATTTCAAAATATTATAGTAAAGCAGAAAAAAGTGCTATTAGAAACTTAACCCTTGAAGAAGGTTTGCGTTTAGATGGAAGAAAAACAACTGAAATTCGTCCAATTTGGTGTGAAATAGATTATTTACCATCAACACATGGTTCTTCAATTTTTACACGTGGAGAAACTCAAGCGTTAGCAACAGTAACTCTTGGTACATCTAGAGATGCAAACATTTTAGACTCACCAACATTTGAAGGTGAAGAAAAATTTTATTTACATTACAACTTCCCTCCTTTTTCAACTGGTGAAGCAAGACCTTTAAGAGGTACTTCTCGTCGTGAAGTTGGTCACGGAAATTTAGCACAAAGAGCATTAAAAGGAATGATTCCTGCAGATTGTCCATATACAGTTAGAGTTGTTTCTGAAGTATTAGAATCTAACGGATCGTCTTCAATGGCAACAGTTTGTGCTGGTACAATGGCGTTAATGGATGCTGGAGTTCAAATGAAAAAACCAGTTTCTGGTATCGCAATGGGATTAATTTCTGATGGTGATAGATATGCTGTATTAAGTGATATTTTAGGTGATGAAGATCATTTAGGAGACATGGACTTTAAAGTTACAGGAACAGCTGACGGTATAACTGCTTGTCAAATGGATATTAAAATTAAAGGATTATCATACGAAATTTTAGTGAATGCACTTAAACAAGCTCGTGATGGTCGTTTACATATTTTAGGTAAAATAACAGATACAATTGCACAACCAAATGCAGATGTAAAACCACATTCACCTAAAATGATTACTAGAACAATTCCAAACGAATTTATTGGTGCATTAATTGGCCCAGGTGGAAAAGTAATTCAAGAAATGCAAAAAACAACTGGTTGTACAATTGTTATTAATGAAGATCCAATTACCGAAGAAGGTATTGTTGAAATATTAGGAACAAACCAAGCAGGAATTGATGCTGTTTTAGCTAAAATTGACTCTTTATTGTTTAAGCCTGCAGTTGGAAGCGTTTACGAAGTTAAAGTAATTAAAATGCTTGATTTTGGTGCTGTTGTAGAATATGTAGAGGCTCCAGGAAATGAAGTTCTTTTACACATTTCGGAATTAGCTTGGGAACGTACAGACAATGTTACAGATGTTGTTAATATGGGAGATGTTTTTGATGTTAAATATTTTGGGAAAGATCCAAAAACACGTAAAGATAAAGTATCTAGAAAGGCTCTTTTACCAAAACCTGAAGGATTTGTAGAAAGACCACCAAGAAGCAGAGATGATAAAGGTGGACGTGATAACCGCAGTAGAGATAATCGTGGTGGAGATAGAGATAGAAAACCTAGATCTAGAGATTAATTCTCGAAAATTATATAGTATTAAAAAGCTTCTCAGAATTGAGAAGCTTTTTTTTGTAAACTATATTAAATTAAAAAGAAGCCTTCAACTAAATAAATTTAATTGTAATTTGGCTTCTTTCTTTTTGAATTATTAGAAGTTACTAACCCATTAATAGTTCTAATAATCCATTTAAATTGAGAGTCCAATCATTAGCTTTCGTTAATGATTGGTTTTTAACTTCCCGTTTTAATAGAAATAATTATTCCATATATTTCTATTAATTTTTAGTAAAATTATTTCTGCTTTAAATTCTTACAGAATTTAAATAGATCCTTTTCCTTTTCTAATACAAATTTCCCTTTTACAGAATCATTTTTACTAATTTTATTTAATCTCAACTTTTTGATCAACAAAGTACTTAATTGGTAATACAACCAACCCTTCTTCAGTTTTAATTGTTATACATATATTATCAATTTGCTGAATAACTCCTTCAATTTTTTTTGTTTTTATGTGTTGTCCTATTTCAAAGTTTTTACGAGAATAAAAACCGAAAAGCAACCTTGTAATAACATCTCTAGCGCCCAATCCAAATGCAATAGTAAACGAAACTAGAACAGACCCTAATATTAATGTAATATTACTTGTAATAATATCTGTATCAACACCAGCCTGATTTAATGAGGTAATTGCAATAAAAATTACAATTAAATAAAAAACTATGTTCCCAATTAAATTTCCACCAGAAATCTCCATTGATTTAAATGAATCTTGAATTGCATTTTTTATTACTGAACCCACATAAACCCCAATAACAAAAATTAATAAAGCACTTATCAATACAGGTAAATAAGCAATAAAGCTTCCTATTCCAACAGAAACCATCTGCAGCCCCAACATATCTGAAGCAATCACTACAAAAATTAAAATCAATAAATATTTAACAAACTTTAATATAATTTTAGATGGAACTACTTTATAATCACTTTTCCCAAATAATTCTGCTTCATTTAACTTTGTGGTTAGAGAATCAATTTTAGAAAATTTCAATAACTTTTTAAGAACAACATTTATAACTTTTAAAAATATCCATGCAATTATAATAAAACCAATTCCTAATAAAATTATTGGAATCACACTTAAAAACTGATTCCATAAATCTTGTGCAAATGTAAAATTTACATCATCTAATTGAATTACTGTTTTCATCCTTATTTAATTTTGGGTTAGTAAAATATATTATTCTTTTTTATTTTTTTTAATTGGTTTTTTTTCGGCATTTAAAATCTCTCCTATAGTATTAGGGTACTTTATTACAAATAGATCCGCTATATCTAAGGAAAGTTTAATTAATGAAATATCATTAATTACTTTTTCTCTAAGTACTTTTGGCACTTCTTCGTTATGTAATATTTTCTTAAATGGATTCTCCATTATTTAAGATTTTTGTATACACTAATTAATTTTTCTTTTGCTCTTTTCAATCTCATTTTTACAGCGCTTTCACCAATTTCCATTGCTTCCTGAATCTCTTTTATCGAAAAATCATCTTGGTACTTTAACAATAAAATAATTTTTTCATTTGGATCTATTAGTTCTAAGGCTTTTTTTAGCTTTTCAGATTTCATACTGTAAATAGATTCCTCTATTAAATCTTCATCTTGTGAATCTGAAATTTCCCAATCAAAATTCTTTTCATTTTTCTTATAATTATTACGAGTTACAAAGTTTACACAAAAATTATAAGTAAAAGAATATAGCCAAGTTGAAAACTTAGCTGTCCCTTTAAATGTTCTTAACTTCACAAAAAGCTTAATAAATACATCATGTGTTAAATCTTGCGCTTCTTCCTTAGAAGACGCGAATCCATAACATTTATTATAAACCAAAGAAACATATCTATCGTACAAAACAGCAAACAAATGAGTATCGTTTGTTTTTACTATTCTATGTACCAATTCGTTATCACTCAATAACGATATATCACTAGTTGATTTCAAAAATTTTTAATTGGGTTATGCATTTAAGACACTATTACATTTATAAAGTCACAAAAAAAATATTAAATTTATTTTGTAACATTTTCAAAAATACTACGTATATATTATGTACGCTATAGATTAACGAAAAAAAATTAGTATTTAAATGAGACAACTTAAAATAACAAAACAGGTTACTAATAGAGAAACCGCATCATTAGACAAATATTTACAGGAAATTGGAAAGGTAGATTTAATTACTGCCGAAATGGAGGTTGAATTAGCACAAAAAATTAAAGCAGGCGATCAGGCCGCTTTAGAAAGATTGACAAAAGCGAATTTACGTTTTGTTGTATCTGTGGCAAAACAATATCAAAATCAAGGATTAACACTACCCGATTTAATTAATGAAGGAAACTTAGGTTTAATAAAAGCTGCAAAACGTTTTGATGAAACTCGTGGTTTCAAATTTATATCTTACGCTGTATGGTGGATTCGTCAATCAATTTTACAAGCGTTGGCAGAACAATCTCGTATCGTCCGTTTACCTTTAAACAAGATTGGTTCTATTAATAAAATTAATAAAATGTACGCTTTCTTAGAACAAGAAAACGAAAGACCTCCATCTGCAGAAGAAATTGCTAAGAAATTAGACATGACTGTAAATGACGTTAAAGAATCTATGAAAAATTCTGGTCGTCACGTATCTATGGATGCTCCTTTAATTGAAGGTGAAGATTCTAACTTATATGATGTTTTAAATACTGGTGAATCTCCAAATCCAGACAAAGCATTATTACATGAGTCTTTAAAAGTTGAAATTGAGCGTGCTTTAGAAACACTTACTCCTAGAGAAGCTGATGTAGTTCAATTATATTTTGGTTTAGGTGATGCACATCCAATGACTTTAGAAGAAATTGGTGAAACTTTCGATTTAACTAGAGAACGTGTGCGTCAAATTAAAGAAAAAGCAATTAGAAGATTAAAACATACATCAAGAAGTAAAATATTAAAAACCTATTTAGGTTAAAAATAGCATTTAACCTATTAAACTTTTTGATTACTAAATAAAAAACGCTCGAAATTTCGAGCGTTTTTCTATTATAAATGATACTTTTGCAAAAAACTTTCATAAAATGAACAAAATAATAGCTCCTTCTCTTTTAGCTGCAGATTTCGCTAACCTACAAAGAGACATAGAAATGGTAAATAATAGCAAAGCCGATTGGTTTCATATTGATGTTATGGATGGTGTTTTTGTACCTAATATTTCTTTTGGAATGCCTGTTATTAGCGCCATAAAAAAACATGCTAAAAAAACAATGGATGTTCATTTAATGATTGTAAATCCAGATAAATTTATTTCAGATTTTAAAAAAGTTGGTGCAGATATATTAACGGTTCATTATGAAGCTTGTCCTCATTTACATAGAACTGTTCAGGCTATAAAAGCAGAAGGAATGAAAGCAGGAGTTTCATTAAATCCTCATACACCAATTGCTGTTTTAGAAGACATTATTGCAGACTTAGATCTTGTTTTAATTATGAGTGTAAATCCTGGTTTTGGTGGACAAAGTTTTATTGAAAATACCTATAAAAAAGTTCAACAACTAAAAGCCTTAATTGAATTTAGTGGGTCAACCGCTATAATTGAGGTTGATGGAGGTGTAACAAGTGAAAATATAGAACAACTGTCGGAAGCTGGAGTTGATGCCTTTGTTGCAGGGAGTTTCGTTTTTAAAAGTGAAAATCCAACACAGACAATAGCAGATTTAAAGGGATTAATCTCAGAGATTTAAGTTGCTTCTATTTTATATTGTTCCAATAAATAATTCAATATATCAGTTGTTGTAACAATTCCAACCAAAATATCGTTATCAACAACAGGTAATGCATGAAATTCATTTTTAGATAATATTTCTACCACCGATTTAATTGTAATGTTTGATGCAACTTTGATTGGATTTTTTACCATTATTTGCTCAATACTTAGCATATTATAAATTGCATTGTCTATTTTAATTTCATTAGCATCGTACGAATCCAAAAAACTAATTCGTTTTAAATCGGTTAAACTAAGCATTCCAACAATATGCCTATTTTTTATTACTGGAATATGCCGAATATGGTTTTCTCTAAATAATTTTTCGGCTTTATATAAATCATCACGTAAGCTTAACGTTATAAGCTCCTTTGTCATAATTTTAGATACTGGCTCAAGACGTTTCATATAATTTATATTTTTAATTCTCTTAAAGTTCTAAAAATTAAGGCTAAATAATTATGATTAAAATCATTTTATCAAAAATAGAGATATTATATTAGCAGTACCAATCAAAAAAAAGCAAAAAAATAATGAAGATTAAATTAAAATGGTTTGTAAACTCAGCTATTCTAATTTCTGTTTCACTATTAATTTCTTCTTGTAACCAACAAAAAGACCCTAAATTAGTAATCGCAGCAGCAGCAAACATGCAATTTGCAATGAAAGAATTAGCAACTTCCTTCACGAAAGAAACAGGTGTAAAATGCGAAATAATTTTAAGTTCCTCTGGTAAATTAACTGCTCAAATTAAAGAAGGTGCACCCTATGATATTTTTGTTTCAGCAAATATGAAATACCCATACGAACTATACAATACAGGTTTTACAACAAAAGAACCTGAAATTTATGCCTTTGGAAAATTGGTTTTATGGTCTATGATAGATAGCATAAAACCAACCATAAACTTATTGCTTCATAAAAATATAAAACATATTGCAACAGCAAATCCAAAAACAGCTCCTTATGGAATTCTAACAGAAGAAGTTTTTAATTACTATCAATTATTAGACAGTATTAAACACAAACTTGTATATGGTGAAAGCATTGCTCAAACCAACCAGTTTATAATAACCAAAGCTGCTGAAATTGGATTTACTTCTAAATCCGTTGTTTTATCTCCTTTTATAATAGGAAAAGGAAGTTGGATTGATGTTGAGGAACGCGCTTATTCACCAATAAAACAAGGAATTGTAATTATAAAAAATAGCCCAACTTCAATAGATAAAAAGGAAATATTTTATAACTTTCTTTTTTCAAAAAAAGGACAAGAAATTTTGAATAAATATGGGTATTCAACTAACTTTTAAATGAATATTTTAAAAGGACATATAGAAAAAATAACTGTTAGCGGAAGTTTAACTTTAATTGGAATTGAAGTTAATAACATTGGTATGTCTGCAATTGTAATTGATACTCCAGAAACAGCATCGTATCTAAAAATAGGAAATACAATAACCGCTGTATTTAAAGAAACCGAGGTTATTATAGGAAAAGGAAATACCTATGAAATAAGTTTAAGAAATAAATTTGAAGGAACTATTGAAATTATTGAATCCGGTGAGCTTTTGAGCAAACTTACTATCAACACTTTAGTTGGTAAAATCAGTTCAATAATTACTTCAAATGCAGTTAACCAATTAAACTTAAAAGTAGGTACAGAAGTTACAGCAATGATTAAAACAAACGAAATCATGGTATCAGAATGATTGATTGGGAACCACTAATATTAACTTTTAAACTTGCTTTTATAACAACAATTTTATTGTTATTAATTTCAATTCCACTCGCCTATTGGCTCGCTTATACCAAATCTAAATTAAAGCCAGTTTTGGAAACTTTTGTAAGTATGCCGTTAGTTTTACCTCCAACAGTTATTGGGTTTTATTTGTTGATTGCTTTTAGCCCTTCAAATTCATTTGGAGCATGGCTAAATGAATGGCTTGGATTAAAACTAGTATTTTCTTTTGAAGGATTATTAATTGCATCCATTATTTATAGTTTACCATTTATGGTGCACCCTATACAATCCGGTTTTTCCAATTTATCAAACTCTTTAAAAGACATGGCTTATGTTTTAGGAAAATCCAGAACAACAACTTTATTTAAAGTACTACTCCCCAATATTAAATCATCTTTACTAACCGGAATTGTGCTTGCATTCGCACACACAATTGGTGAATTTGGTGTTGTTTTAATGATTGGAGGAAATATACCTGGAAAAACAAAAGTAGCTTCAATAGCAATTTATGATGAAGTTGAATCATTAAATTATTCGGCGGCAAACACTTATTCCTTAATTCTTTTTGCTCTAACATTTTGTATTTTATTGGTGGTCTATTTAATAAATGGTGGCTATTTAAAACAGTTTTATAAATGATAGAAATTTCCATTCAAAAAAAATTAAAATCAGCTTCTGGTGAAATGTTGCTAGATATTGAGACGATTATTAAAAAAGGTAGTTTAGTTACGCTTTATGGAAAATCCGGAGCAGGAAAAACCACAATTCTTAGAATATTGGCTGGTTTACTTAATCCTGACAAAGGTGAAATTAATGTTAACGGAATAACTTGGCTCAATACCAATAAAAGTATAAATTTAAAACCTCAGAAAAGAAACGTAGGATTTGTTTTTCAAGACTATGCGTTGTTTCCTAATATGACCGTTAAAGAAAATCTAGAATTCGCATTAATTAAAAGTCAAGATGATAAAATTGTAACTCATCTAATTGAAATAATTGAATTAGGAGATCTTCAAAACAGAAAACCGGATACGCTTTCTGGTGGTCAAAAACAGCGGGTTTCATTGGCAAGAGCCTTAGTTCAAAAACCATCTATTTTAATGTTAGACGAACCACTATCGGCCTTAGATTCTGAAATCCGTTTTAAGTTACAAGAGTATATTTTAAAAGTGCATAAAGAGTACAAGTTAACTACACTATTAATTAGCCATGATATTTCAGAAATATTAAGAATGTCCGACAAAGTTTTAGAATTGGAAAATGGAAAAATTATTAGGCAAGGAACTCCTAATGAGGTTTTTAATTATAAAGAACTAAATGCAAAATTTCAATTTACTGGTACTATTATTGAAATTGAAAATCAGGATTTTCTATATATTTTAACCATAAGAATTGGCAAAGATTTGGTAAAAGTTGTTGCTGATGAAAGTGAGGGTTTTCAGCTTTTTATTGGAGATAAAATATTGGTTTCTGCAAAAGCTTTTAATCCTGTAATACATAAAATTGGTTAAAAAAAGCAAACTAAAAAGTTTGCTTTTTTTGTGACCCCGACAGGATTCAAACCTGTGTCCTATATGTTAGTTTTCATAAGGGATTGGAGATTTCAAAGAATTTGAGGTAGTTATTTAGCTACCATAAAGATTAATTTTGTTTAATAGAATTTAGCTTTCT
>TARA_R110001583_G_scaffold2396_5_pt1 | contig 19829 bp, 24 predicted proteins | sample TARA_R110001583 | Tara Oceans TARA_R110001583 (sample SAMEA4398432) | marine metagenome | biome: Polar Biome; feature: [MES] marine water layer (ENVO:01000295) within the mesopelagic zone...; material: water (ENVO:00002006), including particulate matter (ENVO:01000060) such as...... | reverse complement strand
TATGTGAGCCTTCATGGGCTACCAAACATGACTTCCAAGTACAGGGAGGTAATGTGGTATATGCAAACGCACCCACACCTGTAGCGGTTGCCGTTAAAGAATATATAGATTGGAGTTAGTTATGGCAAAGGTTTCGCAAGAATTGTCCTTTACAGTAAATTTAGGTGACTACAACAACGCAAAAGTTGTTCTAGGTATCCACGATATAGATACTGAAGATGATGTAGATAAGCAGTTAGATGAGTCGAAAGTAGCTTTAGGCAAAGCTTTCGTAAAACTCTTTATGTTAGCAGATAAAGAACTCCAAAAGATTAAATATCCACACGAAGGGTCAATAGACTAGGGGGACGATTTTAGTGACTACAGAAATTACACGAATGAAAGTATTAGAAGCTGTATTAGCCGAACGAGAACGGCAAGATAGCATGTGGGGTGACCAGACCGATAACTCAGATGAGCATTGGATGGTCATTTTAACTGAGGAAGTAGGGGAAGTTGCTAGGGAAGTGTACGAGAAACGCAGCGCAGGGATGTTTGAAGAAGTTGTTCAGTGTGCTGCGGTAGCTTTTGCTTGGGCTGAAGCCTACCTAAACAGACATTATGAAAAGTCGGGGGTTGCTCTAGATGAAAAATAACGCAGGGGACTTGTTTGAGACATTGCTACAGGATAAAAATCTAGGTTTATCCATAGGTAACGATGAGGCTTTAGAATATGAACGTATCTCATTCGGTATACCTCAACTAGATAAAATAACAAATGGGGGTATACCTAAGAAACGTTTCACACTAATTTACGGTGGGTGGTCATCGGGTAAATCATATCTATGTACTAAACTCTGTGAGACTGTGCAGAAAGAAAACGGCACGGTACTTTGGGTAGACACCGAACAGTCTTGGGATAGTGAGTGGATGACTCAGTGTGGGCTAGATACCAATAAGGTACTTCTCAAAGTGCCTGAGAATGCGGAAGATGCCTATAACACTATGGCTGCGGGTATGGAGAAGGGTGTAGATATTGTAGTATTGGACAGTGTTGCAGGACTTATCCCTAACGAGATACTAAAACAAAAAGATATGTTTAGTTATAGCCCTATGGCATGGCAATCAAGGTCTTGGAACCAAGCACTAATTAGACTTCTCCCACTGTTGCGAAACGGTTCTGCGCTTGTTGTTATAAACCAAGTGAGGGGGTCTATGGGGCCTGTAGCGGCGATAGAGACTATGCCGGGAGGAAAGGGGCAACAGTTCTTTGCTCACGGCGTGTTAGAGACCCGTAGAGGCGAGTATATCAAAGATAATAAGAACAAACGGCTGGGCTTCAACATTATTACATCCTTACAGAAAGATAAGTTCGGTGGTACTAGGTGGGAACAGGTAGAGATACCTTTCCGTGTTGAGGGTGGAATAGATGTAACTGAGACATACCTTAGAGAGGCTTTAGACTTAGGACTTATAACTAAGAGCGGGGCGTGGTATACGAGTGACTTCTTTGGCGACGAGACTATCCAAGGTTTCGATAACCTTAGATTAGTAGCCGCAGCAAACCCTGATAGTATGGAGAAATTAGTTAGTGCCATACAGAAACGGGACTAAGCAAGAGAAGCTTGTCCAGAGGTGTATAGAGGAGCTAGGTCTACGTTATGTTGAACAAGCTAAATTTGGGCAATATGAGGTGGACTTTCTCCTCACAGAGTTAGATGTGGTAGTGGAGGCGGATGGGCCTTTTGGACATCTTGCTAAACGAGATGCTCGAAGAGATCAGGACTTGATAGACATGGGTGTAGCAGAAGTGTGGCACCTGAAAGAAAAAACTTTACAGGATATAAAGGAAAGACTATGGCAGGAATTAAACAGATATCAAAATCAAATAGTATAGTAGCCCCTGATATCCGAGTTGATTTAGGGCTACCATCTCTTATAGAGGAAGCCCTAGGGAGCGAAAACTCTCCTCCAAGAAGAGGTGTGTTTTACCCGTCAGCGTTGGGTAACAAGTGTGATAGGTATATGTATATGGCATACAATGGTATGTTGTTAGGTAGTACTATCCCCCCTAGAATACAACGAATTTTTGATGTGGGTGGGGCGTTTGAAGAGAGGTTCGAGAAGTACCTAAACAAAGTAAAAATTATGGTATCTAGAGAACTCCCCATCAAAACTCAGGAACCGCCCATCTCAGGAAGGATAGACTTTATAGTATTTCCAGATGATCCTGTTCCAGTAGAGTTGAAAACGATCAAGCAGGAAGACTATAAAAAACTAAAAGCTCCTAAACCGGAACACCTAATACAACTCCAGCTTTATTTGAATATGGGGGGATACAAGCATGGATACGTACTGTATGAAAATAAAAATACACAGGCTTGGAAATGTTTTAAACTTGATAAAGATGAGAAGCTTTGGGGAGAACTGAAAGACAGGTGTAACCGTATAATGTCCCTGAAATCTCCCCCAGAAAAATGTACTGGTAACAATTGGTGTGCTTGCAGAGAGGTGGAGGTATGAAAAAACGCTGGAACTATACAAACGCTACAGATGGGGCAGATAACTACATAGGAAGTCTAAGTATCCCTACGTTTGGGATGTCGTTGGACACCCCGGACGCAGACTTGAAATTCGCAGATGTGATACATGCATCAGTAACTAAGCTAGAAGAGTATTTAGTTGTTTACGGTGGGTATAAAAGTCTATTAGAACAACATGTTGCGGATATAGAAGCTAGAAAAGGGGCTATGGAAGCCCAATTCGATGAGGGGTATAATGTGGCTATGTATCAAGTCGCAGAAGAGCATATAGGGAAGGGTGAGCGTAAACCTACTAAAGAACAGTTGCGTGGGGAAATTATGCTATCCAGAGAGTCCCTAGCTAAATTGAGGCGAGATGTAATAGATGTCACGACCTTATATACTAGGTTATTGGGGCAGTTAAAATTATACACTTCTGCATTTGCAACAGTCTCTAGGATAGTATCCCTCAGAACTCAAGCCTATAAGGATTCAGAATGATAGCGGGGTTCGACTGTTCTTCTAAAGCCATACACGCAACACTTCTGGATTCCGAAGAGAATATAGTGCTTATGGAGAAGTTCGAGAGTACAGATAAGAATTACGAAACTAGGTTTTATGAAATACTCGACAAGTTTGAAGCTTATCCGGGTATAATAGATATAAGCACAGCAGCGATAGAGTCCGCTATATACATCCAAAATGCGAAAGCCACGATAGCTATTGCGTCGGTAGTAGCGGGAGTAAAACTACAACTACATAGGTCAGGTACTCCGTTTGCTTCTGTGGATAATAAAGTGTGGAAAAAAATAATTGTGGGTAAAGGTAATGCTAAGAAAAGTGATATAATGGCATTTGCTGTTTCTAAGTGGGGAGAGGTATTCCCCGAACAGGATTACGCTGACGCTGCTTGTATAGCCCTATGGAGGAAAAGAGATGGTAGATAAGTTTAAGATGTATGTTTCTAAAGATGGCCTTAAAAAAGAAAAGCCCGTGGTGTATGAAGATAAGTTCCCAGAAGGAACTACCATAGAAGATTTAAAAGAGCAACATGGTGTGGTTATTTGGTGTAAATACTTTGCTTGCGCTCACAATAAACAATTTGAAGATACTCAAAGAACTACAGGAACAATACAAAAAAACAGTAGTTATAAACCCATTGCTGAAAAAGAGCATGTTTGGCAGGGTCTGTGTACTAGAGACGAGATCGGTGTAGATTTCAAAGAATTCTTCTCTAGCGGAGCTAAATTTAAAGTACCGGCTTGCTACAATGCAGCCTCCAATAGAACAGGGCATATGGATTTCAGTAAGTTATTGCAGTCAGATGGAAGCCCTTATGGAGGAAGCATAGAATCGCAAAATCCCGAACATGCAGCATTCCACTACGGTACCGCTGAATACGGTGAGGAATAAAAAACACAATGCCTAAAAATATACCAGTTGCAGTACGTCTAAAAGGTATGGAATTATATATAGCCAATAGTATGAGTGCTAGGGAAATAGCCGAGCATCTATCTACTAACTATAATATAAGTGTCCGCCCCCCTACTATCTATGCGTGGGCTAGGAAGTATGACTGGGACGATAAAAGAACACAGGTTGCTACGCAAACAGATACCAAAATAGTTGAGAGTGAAGCAAACAGAGCGTTCCAGATACAGGATGAGCAACTCCAAATCTACACCGAGATTAGAGAGAAGGCTCACAATGAACTAGGTAACCTAAACTTTACCAGAGCGTTAGATGCGGTCAGGGCTGCTGATGTTGGCATACAAGGTGAGCGGAGAGTTCTAGAGGGTCTAATCAACCTACAATTTGTTCAAGAAGTTATGAGGGTATTAGTTGATGAGGTTGATGATGGGGAGTTACTAGCTAAGATCGCAAATAAATTAAAACTATTAGTATCTACAGAGGAGCAGAATGCCACAAGAAGTAGTAACTCTTAAAGAAGCATTCGGACTCTTATCCACAGGAATAAAAAATAGTGACAAGGTTGCTATAGGTACATTCTGGGAGTTTGTTCGTGACGTTTGGAGCTTAAGTTTTGAACGCCCCGAACTGTTTAAAGCTTGGCACGTACAGTTCTTATGCGAAGAACTAGAAGCCACGATTAATGAGGGAACTAACTACGCAGCGATATTACCCCGTGCCCACTTCAAGAGTACAATTTTAGGACACGCCTTTGCTTTATGGTTGTTACTGAGGGCAAAAACAGATACAAGAGTTTTATACCTGTCCTATAGTGACACCATGGCTAAGTACCATATGAGTGAAATAAATAAAGAAGTGTCTCGTAACCCTCTAATATCGAAGTGGATACGAAACGAGGCTCCTAAGGCAGACTACACATTTAGGTATAGACATGCTAACGGAAGTTCCCTAGAGATAGAACACGGTGGTCTGTTCTCCTTCAAAAGAGGTATGCATGTAAACGGAGCCTTGATAGCAGATGACATACTAAAAGACCCCGAAAACCCGCTGAACTTATCGCAGATAAATAAGATTGAAGACCACTTCATGACTGAATCTATGTTCATACCTAATCAAGGGGTACCAGTTGTAGTGATGGGTACTCCTATGCTACCCGGAGATATTTTAGCGAAGCTTGAAACAGATACCCGATTCAAGCACAGGAAGCTCCCTGCCTTTGACCCAGTACCGGGGAGAAAGGTATTGATGCCAGAACTATATAGTGAAGACTGGTTACTGGAACAGCAGAAAGCTAAACCTAAATCTTTTGCGTCAGAGTTCCTATTAAAACCATTCCTGAGCCAAGAATCTTACTTCTCTGAAGAGGATATAGCTAAAGTATTAGATTATACTCTTAGGAGTTACCCAGCTAATCATAAGCATGAGTTCCCTGAGGGGGATCAGATTTTTGCTGGTTTCGATGTTGGTAAAAAGAGGCATCCATCACACCTTGTAATCTTTAGAAAAAGCGGCGACAGGATAGAGCAGATACATCAGACATGGTTAGACGGTTGGGATTATACAGCACAGATAGCTTTTCTAAATGAAATTGCTGAGAATTTCAATCTTACTAAAGGATATATAGACAATACCAGAGGAGAATTAGAAGATAGAGGGTTGAACACGAAATGGTGGGGTATGCACTTTACTGCAAAGAGTAAAATGACTATGGCGCAGATATTTGAAACCTATGTCAATGAAGGAAACACTAAATTATTAGCGGACGAAAGACAGACTTCCCAAATACTGTCTGTAAACAACGAACTCAAGGCTCCTGAGACTCCTATGGGGCATGGGGATGCTTTCTTTTCTATAGCTATGGCTCTTCAAGCATGTTTTGAATCTTCTCGATACCAAGTACAAACTGTGGGTAATATGCAGGAAATTTTGCAAGATTTAGAAACTGCTGTTAATGATGCTGAAAAGACCCCCGCACAAGCTGTACAGCAGAAGCTTTTAGGGTATAATGATAGTACACCCGGCACCGATCCTGCCCCTAGACCGCTGAATCCCGATTGCGAGGATGCCAATTGCGGCCCGAATGTATGGATACCTGAGCGGGGTCTTTGTTTATATTGTGGATTCCGAAAGTAATAATTAGGGGGTAGTGTATGGTCACGCTAGCAGCGCAAGCAGAACTCGTAGCAAAAAAACGATATTATTTAAAGGATGAAGATAGCGTACCAGTGGAAGATGCAGATGGTATGTTTAGGCGGGTAGCTGCTGCGGTTAGTGCTGTTGAAACAAAGTATGGAAAACTTGAAGTAGAGGCTAATATTTTAGCCAATGATTTTCATAGCATAATGACCTCACTAGATTTTATACCTAACTCTCCAACACTCATGAATGCCGGTACAGAACAGGGTACTCTATCTGCTTGTTTCGTACTTCCTCTGGAGGACAGTATGGAGGGTATCATGAAAGCAGCCCACGATGCTGCAATGGTTCAGAAATTTGGTGGTGGGACTGGTTTTGCGTTGTCTAAACTCCGACCAAAGGGAGATCGTATAAAGACTACTCATGGTGTATCTTGTGGGCCTATAGAAGTGTTGAAAACCCTTTCACGGGTATCATCAATGATTACTCAGGGTGGTAAGCGAGACGGTGCAAACATGGCGGTTATGGATGTTCACCACCCAGATATTTTAGAGTTCATTAATTGCAAGTCGGTAGAGGGGGATATACATAACTTCAATATTTCTGTTGGTGTGACCAATGATTTTATGGAAGCCGTGAAAGCAGGAATTGACTATCCTCTAATAAATCCTAGGACTAAGGAAATAGTAGGGAAACTAGATGCTAAAGACGTATTTAGTAAAATGGTCTACGGGGCGTGGAGAAACGGCGAACCCGGAATGGTATTCTTAGATACTATAAATAAGGATAACAAAGTGGTGTCGGAATACGGAGAGATGATTGCTACTAACCCTTGCGGAGAACAACCCCTGTTAGGGAATGAGTCGTGTAATCTAGGGTCTGTCAACTTAGCTAACTTCTTTAAATCTACCGATATGGCTAGGTCATCGGAACCCTCGCTAGACTGGAAAGTTAATGTAGACTGGTTAAAGTTAGATAAAACCATTAGGTTAGCTACCAGATTTTTAGATAATGTAATTGATGCTAATCATTATGCAACTCCGGAAATAGAGGAAATGACTAAATCTACTAGAAAAATAGGTTTGGGTATTATGGGATTTGCGGATTTGCTAATTCAACTGCGTATCGGTTATGATACAGAACTAGGCAGATTTGTAGGTAACTATATAATGGGGTTCATCCGTGATATTGCTGATAACGAATCCATGCGGCTAGCTAACTCACGAGGGGTTTTCCCAGCATGGAAGAACAGTGACTACGTAAATTCTGATAGGAAACTGAGGAATGCGTGTAGACTCACGGTTGCCCCAACAGGTACTATTTCTATGTTAGCAGATACGTCTAGTGGGGTAGAGCCTACATTTGCGTTAGCATGGAAGAAGATGAATATACTAGAGGGAGAAACTCTCTATTACGCCAATAAATATTTTGAGAGGGATGCAAGGGACTTTGAATTCTACTCAGAAGACTTGATGGAGTATATCTCTGATGGTGGGTCTATACAGAATAGGGATGATGTCCCTCAATGGGTAAAAGAAGTTTACACTGTAGCGGGGGATATAACACCAGAAGCACATGTATTAATGCAAGCTGCTTTCCAACAGTATTGCGATTCTGGGATATCTAAGACCATCAACTTCTCTAATGATGCAAGCATTGAAGACGTATATACAGCGTATCTACTTGCATGGGAGGAAGGCTGCAAAGGGATCACAGTTTATCGTTCAGGCAGTAGAGAAAAAGAAGTTTTGGTGAAAGCAGAAGCTTCCCAAAATACCATTGTAGAGAGCCAGTCACAATTAGATTTTCTAGATTTGGTGGAACAGCCAGTCCTAGTTGCGGGTGGGGAATGCTGCGCTACCCCGTATCATGTTGAAGAGAGTGGTTGTGTAACTTGTAAATCGTGTGGGTGGTCTATGTGCCACATTGCGTAAAACTGTAGATTAGTAGTATAATAAGAAGAGAATAGTTTTAAGGAGTGCGTTATGGCTATAGGCAATATGTTACGGGAGCGTGGAGAACAGTACGTAGCTAATCAAGATTCGGCTGGAACTTGGCGTGTGTTAGATACTTGGCATGACGCTTTGAAGGTTCTAGAACCTGATGAGGATGTGCCTGATTCTAGTCCAGCAGTAACACTTATGAGTGAGGGAGCTTTTTTATCCTTGATGAAAGAAGCGTCTAGGCTAGGGGTTTTGGAGAACGCTTCCGCACCGGCAGGTGTGAGTGAAGAACGAACAAAGGAAGAGGAGGCTTTAGTTGCCGATCTATCTACTGAAATTCACGCTCTACAAGATCAGATAACAAAGTTACAAACTGAAAAACAGGTGTTGTCAAAGAAGGCGGAACGAAGCGAGTCATTTGAATTGAAACAACAAGCATTAGGGGCTGTACTAAAACTAGCTGCTATGTCTGATATGGATGAAATACTCAAGGATTAATATATGAAATTAGGTGACTATCTACCCGAAGTGCCAGAGATGGTAAAAGGGTTAGGGCAAATTAACAACACTCTAGATTGGCTTAATCTGATGAAGGGGGGTGCTTACAACGATGTGGGCGGGTCTGATTCAGGAAGAACCCCTACTCTAGGTATTGAGACTGTAGTGAATGGTTGGATACGCAACCAGATGGCGTATCGGAAACAGCTTATTCAGGATATCCAGACTATAGCAATGCAGGTGGAGGAAATCAGAGCACCCCTCCACCATATCACCAATGAAGTTTTTCGTCGGGGAATCAAATTAGTACCCGATACAGAAAAACCCGACCATGGTGAAGTAGAACGGTTACGTAAATACATAGATGACTGTAACGTTTTCGATCAGAGTTTGGAACAAGTCCTAAGGCAAGCGCACTTTGACCTGAACTCTACAGACGATGCTTTTATCTATATGGTAAAAGATTATTTCGTAGATAAGAAAGATAACTCTGTACAGTCTAAAGTTAGGGAGATACGAAGACTAAACCCAGCCCTGATAGAATTTGACTTAGATAATAAAGGGCTTCCTAAAAGCTCTCACTGGGTGTGCCCTGTAGATAGAAATGATGTGGCTGAGAAAGCAGGTAAGTGTGATAAGGGGCACAAGAGAATGCCTGTTATGTACAGGTATCGACACAGGGAAACTAACATCTACCTCTTCGACGATGAAATTATTCATATATCTAAATTTGCTCCATCGGAGACCTACGGGTGGTCACCCATACTTACTGTCTTTGAAAAAGCATTGACTCTTATTGGTATGGATAAAAATCTATATAGATACTTCTTCGAGCGGAAGATGCCTTCTTCTATGCTAATGGTTCATACGGATGACCCAGAAAGTCTTCGTCGTGAGCGAGCTAACCTAGTAGCTAATGTGAAAGCAGACCCAAACTTTATACCTATGGTGGCGGTATCTAGTCGTAACCAAAGGGGTCGAGTTGATATGGTACGTTTGTTCCACACTCTTCAGGAGATGGATTACCTACCTGTACGTCAGGAAATCAGAGAACGGGTAGCAGCTATGTGGGGTGTAACTCCTGCATGGCAGGGTGCTCCAGAGGCGTTCGGTGGGCTGTCTACCCAGACACAGCAACTCGTTGTTATGAGTCGGGTGGTAGAAGGCGACCAACGGATATTCCACGAAAAAGTTTTCCCCCACATACTACGAGCATTCAATGTAAAAGACTGGAAGGTTGAATTACCTAACCCAGAAGAGAAAGCAGAAGCTACTCTCATAAGTTTTGCGTTGCAGCGTACACAATTAGCTGCTCAATTGGCTCAATTAGGTTATACAGTTAGGTTGAAAGACCCAGATGTGGATGTAGAGGAAGCTAGATTCGTGGTCTCTGGTGAGGCTAAGATGATTGAAGCCCAGACAGAGCAGATGGAACTAGGGGTTGAGCAAGCTAAACAACAGATGGAGCAGATGGAGCAACAGCAAGCTATGATGGAGGAACAACAGCAGCAAGAAGCAGAGGGTGGGGAGGAAGAGATGGCTCCAGAGCTATCTTCCTTACTTCAGCAACAGTTAAAACTGGCTATTCCTAGGCATAAGCGTAAACATAAGGGTAACTTCGGTGGGATTACACCGTCGAATGATATGGTAGCTGTCCAAAACGAGACAAATAAACTTGAGGATAATAAGAAAGATTTCTATGACTTGTTTGCTACAAAGTCATGGATGCAAGACCTCATTGAAAAAGGGTATCCAGCCCCTCTAGTGAAACAGTTGTCAGACGATGGTTCTAAACTATGGTTCTCTCATGACAATGATAACTTTGTTGCCCACCTGCATAATGGTAGGTTAGCTAGAGTGGAGAAAGCTACATTTACTAAACCACCGGAAGTGGCAACAACCAAAATAACTGAAGCTAACCCAGTGCTTGAGGATATTATGAACGATGAGTAATTTAGATAGTCTACGGGATTTTATAGCGAAACAAATACGAAACCCTAATTTAGGCCCCGTAGGGAGGAACGGTAAACCCGATACTCGTAGTCTACCACAAAAAGATAAAGATGCGTTAGCCGAAACAAACAGAGCTATGGCATCAGATAGAGAGAAGAGTAGAATTGAAGCTGCCAGAGCGGGTATGGCTGACGTTCTTGAGGATAATTTGAAAGAGGACAAGGTACTTCCCTCAACTCCTGAGGACACTGGGGAAATTGCTATGATGAAAGAGGGCGGTGGAGGTGGTGGAGGTGCTGGCGGAGCAGGTGGTGCTGGTGGGGCAGGGGGATTAGCTGGTGGCGGAACTGTCGCAGTAGCCTCAGACCCCGGAGTATTCACCCCAACCTACGGTGGTAATAGTAAACGACGTTTAGGGATGCAACCATCTAAGAAAAAGAAGAAGAGCCAAAAGAAGGATAAATATAAAACCTCTGGGGTTACTAAGCTAGATAGATTCCTTAGGGGAGAAAAAATTAATCAGATATCTAACAGTAAATCTATATCGGTACAGAAATTCGCTGAGTGGTTAGTTGATGATGTACGCAAAGCCATAAAACCGGAGAATGTAGATACTACTGGTGGTGTAGGAGTAAATGAACCCCCCACCACCCTTACCCATAGGGGTAAGGTACGGAATCCGAATGGGCGGGGCGGGAAGTTCAGACCTCTCCATGGGCAACAAGGATACACAATGGATTTAAAGAAGATGAATAACATTGCCAACACTATAAATTCTGGAGGCTCAGTATTAGACTTGATAAAAGCTATTGACATTGATATACCAGTAGAAGTAGACTAGTAGTAGATATAAGATAAGAATAGTTGGGGGGATTTATGATTCCAGAGATTGCGAAGAAAGAGCTAATATACAAGAGACAAGCGGGGCAGACATGGACAGGACTAGCCCGATGGTTATCCGTTGAATACGGTGTAGACCTCCACAGGTCAACAATACAACGATGGTACGATAGAGAAGTAATTGATATCGACACCCTTTTAGACGAAGCTGCTGCTAACATGGCAGATGAGATTTCCCCCGAAGAAGAGGAAGACTTCATAAAAGATCGTATCCGTCTAGACAAAAGAGTAGCTACCTACAAAGCTGAATCAGTCTACTATAAGAAGCTTTACGAGCGAGTAGTAAAAGATTCGACTCGATCTGAAATCCTTATAGATACAATTAAACGATATGTGACTCCCCTCAAAGCCACCAAACAGTATCCGACTAGAAAGCCGGGGTCTAAGAAACGAGGGAAAGCATCCCAAGTCATGGTCGCCCCCCTTACGGACACCCATGTAGGGGACAATGTAAAGAAAGAACAAACAGTTGGGCTGAATGAGTATGACATAGAATTGTTCAGTAGGCGTATGTGGGGGTGGTCTAATCAAGTCCTCACACTAGCAGAGTACAGACGCAATATTTGCGATGTAGACGAGTTAGTAATCCCCATGCTTGGCGACATGATTTCGGGGGATATCCATGAAGAACTCGCTCGAACTAATATAGATAACTGTATGATGCAGATGATGTATGGAGCGAAGATCATCAGCCAAGCCCTCATGTTCCTTGCACCACACTTTGAAGAGATAAAAGTACCTTGTGTGGTCGGTAATCATGGTCGCATGACAAGAAAGATTCCATCAAAAGATAGGTACATGGACTGGGATTACATGCTATACCAGTGGGTTGCTGTGTTTGTATCCGAACAACCCAACATCGTATTTGAGATTCCTAAATCAACAAGCCATGTCAGCAATATAGCTAATAGAAATGTCTTGATGATGCACGGCGATTCTATCGGTGGTGGAGGAGCCACGGCTACTATACTTCGGACAGTAACCGCTCTCCGCTCCGTACTGCAATATAAGACACAGCTTATAGCAGACGATGAGTTCAATATATCATCATCCTTCGACGACGTTCTGTTAGGGCACTTCCACAGGGTAGATGAGATAGATATTGGGACTGGAAGTTTGCATATTTGCGGTACAATGAAAGGTGGGGATGAGTTTACTATCAGCCGCCTAAACGTAATAACAAAGCCTAAGCAGATAGTTTTATATTTCCACCCTGAGTACGGGCAAGTAGGAAAAGAAGTTATCTACTTAGACCGATACGATAATGAAGAATCAGAGTTTGAGTTGGAGTTACCCGAAGTGTGGAGGAATTAATAAAATGCCTATTAATAAGTCAAGTCAGATAATGACTTCTATGCAAAACGCTTTAACTACAGGGTACCCGAATGCAGAGATTTCTAGGCAAGGCAATAAAATAACTATTACTGAGACAACCGAAGAAACTGAGTATAATACAGAGAGTGCGGCTGAGTGGGTAAACCCCTATGTTAAATTAAACCCTAAGACTAATAGATATAAACAAGTCAAGGGTTATTATAGGGATGTGAAGAAACCCGTTTCTATAACAGGAGACGGGGGCAGACTTAGTAGAAGCTCTGATGAGCAAATAGTAGCAGTAGCACTAGGAAATAAGAATAAGAAATACGAGAGGGACTAATAAAGGGGAGACTTATGAATATAGCGGAGCAGATAACTGAGAATCAAGAGTGGTTGATGGGAAGACATTCCCGAACAGTTGGGCAAGTGTTGGATGTAATAGAAGCTTCGCTACCGGAAGGTACCCAGTGCGAGAAGGTTAAAAAACTTATACAACAGCATCTTTATGCTCTTAGAAATGATGTCTTGAAAGTTGTAACAAGTGGTAAGATTCCTGAAAGCATAGAATAATCATATTTATAGTATGATTTCTGTATAACGTGAGTATAATATACTGAGCAGAGTTTACTGTTCAGTATATTTTTTGTATAAAGTCGGGGGTGGCTTAGACCAACTTTATGTAAAAACCTTTATGGAGGTTAAGATATGGCAGAAAATGGTGATGTACTGGAGCAAATCCAGAAGCAACTAGAGGGTAATACCCTAGGGTTGTCTGCTGTAGCCGATGTGTTACAGAAGATGGAATCCCGACTTGAGAAAGCAGAAGAGTTTGAGTATGAGGAAGACCTACAGCTAGCCGAAGAAGAGCAGTACGATACTCTTATTAAAGGTGTAGCTATGGAAGTTATAGCAATGATAAAGTCAGATAACGAGGTTGGAGTGGATGTAGGAGAGACGCGAGTTGGCGGTACTAAACTAGCTGACCCGAATGCAGACGACTCATCAAAGACTATCGGAGAGAATTCCTCTACAAAGGATTCTGCAAACGTAATTGTTTCTAAAGCCGGTACTGGTAAGATGATGAAAGACGATGGCGATGATTCTATGAAAGACCGACGGGACGACCGACGGGACGAAGAAGACGAGGATCAGGACGAAATCGTAGCAATGAAGAAACAACTCGAAGAACTACAGAAGCAAGTGTCTGGTTATCAGGAAGGCATTCAAAAGTCTACCGATAATCAGGTTGCTGAGAGACTAGAACGAATGGGTTTCCGTGAGGAAAACGGGCTTGCAGCCCCTAAAATCCTTCCGGATAACACTCTTGGTGTAGAAGGTGACTCATTTATATCCAAAGCTAACGAGCCTGAAGATGTAGTTGAACAACTTTCTAAGCTTTCTTTCAAAGAGCTTCGAGTCTTACAAGAACGGGTGCAGTCTGGTGATACCGAAGGTATTCCAACTGAACTCCTTTCCTAACAACGGAGGATAATTAAAAATGGCAATCTCAATTAGTGAGTTTATTGCTCAGTCAAATAGGGGTCTAGGTCAGTCTATTCTAGGCCCAGACTATATGGCGAAGCAAACTTACCATACTGTGGACGGTGCGGGTACTAACGTATTCACAGCCACATATGGTAGAAAGGTCTGGACAGCACTAAACAACCAGACTCGTGTGTTCAACGCTCTCCCACGAAATGTGTGGGGCAGTACAGTTGGTTGGAGGATTCGTACCGACCGTGGTGATACTCGATCACGACCGGTTACAGAGACGGGTTCAATCCCGACAGTAGATGTCTCCAACATTGAAGTAATCTCATCACTGCCTCGAATCGTCTCGACGACCTTCGGTGCTTCTGTCAAGTCGGTATTTACTGCCGGTCTTGAGGGTGGTATCGGTGACGTTCTCGCTGTCGAAAGTGAAGCAGCGCAGAAGGATCACCTCAAAGAGATGAACCAAGAGCTAACCTCTGGTGGAGCTTACTTGGTTTCGGCAGGTAGCACAACTGCCTTTACAGTCCCAGCATCTATAGCAGGTAACTTCCACGTTGGAGATACCGTAGCTCAGAACGACACTGGTACTGGTCAGGACAGAACTAGCGGTTCTGCTATCTCAGCAGTAAACACTTCAACAGGTGTTGTAACCGTTGCAACAGGAACTGCGTTTGCTAACGGTGACGTAGCTTACATTGAAAGTCGAGCAGGTTTCACCTCGCTAGACGACATTGTTTCAGAAGATGCACAGGACACTGGTGGTGCCGCATCAGAAACTAAGGCTTACGACATTACGATTTCTGATCGTGTCGCAGGTACTTGGTCTGCTGCTGCTAGCGTTCAAACTAACGCTGGTGTAGCACGAGACCTCTCATTGAACATGCTGGACACAGGTATCCAGAAGATTCGTGAGAATGGTGGTGAGCCAAAACTTATCATCATGGGTCACGACCAGTACTTCAAGCTTGAGCGTTTGCTCAACTCGCAGCAGCGATACACAGGTCAAGAAGAGTACCAAGTTGGTGTAGGTTCTGAAAAGACCTTCCCCGGTACTCGAACTGGTCTTGTACTTGCTACTTATCAGGGTATCCCAATTCTACCAGATGCTGACACACCTAAGTCAGTTTCTACGGCTGATGCGGTTCTTGGTTCAAACATCTACATTTTGGACACAGACTACCTTGAAATTGCAGTGGCACAGCCAACTCAGTATATCGAAAACCGTGACTACTTCGCAGCTAATGCGTTGGTAGTTCGTGGTCTGTTGTACACCATGGGTGAACTCCGGGCACACCGTTTCGACGTACATGCTAAGATTGGTGACTTGAGTGCGTAACTAGGTTTTATTAGTGTGGCTCCTCCTTCGGGGGGAGCCACTACTTGAATGTAATGTAATGTAGGGATGGATAATGAGAAGTGTATACACAGATGGGGTTTTGCAGAGTATGGATATACATACTAAAAGGATGGTCGGAGAGGTGATGAATCTAATGGAGGCATCACTACCGGACATTACTGCAACGACAGCTTTAAAGAAATCAATAAAGCAAGCCATGTGGCGTACAAATCGAAATGTTCAAGATGATATGAACAGCTTGTCTTTCATAAATGAGGAAAAAATATAATGACTAAACATAGTTTTACAATGGCAAGTGTAACGGGCGATACCCGTGTATTAGCTCGTTCCGCAATGGGTTATGATTGGAACTACTACGCTGATGATGAGACAATCATCTTTGGTACTGGCAGTGATGCAACCATCTCGTGGGATGGAGACTCCCTAAATATTACGGGTACTCCAGTTCAAGCTACAGACGGAGATTTTCAGGTACTAGCAGAGAATCTATACATGGGTGCTGCTACTGCGTTTGCAACCACAGAACCAACGTCGGCAGTTATCTTTAAGCAGGGAACAGCGTTTGCTGGAGCTATTGGTACTTCCAGTGCTATCCAGTCTAACGGTACACTCTTACGTAAGGTTATTGCAGATGGAACGGTTAGTAACGTAGGATAATATGACACTTGCTTTTACAGAGGCTCCCCATACGTTCAGTGATAACTTACATCCAAGAGAGATGCCAGAGATTACATGGACTCACGGGGATGACCTCTGTAATTGTACGTTTCAGCGGATAGGTGACTGGGCTAATCCGTACATTGCTAGGACTCGTAGGGTTCGGGTGTGTTGTTTAGAAAGTCGAATGCTCGAAGGGAATGAAGATTTAGTACAGGATATACCGGGATATTATAACGAGAACACAGAGGACTTTGAAACAGAGCCTTGGGTTTGGGATGGTGAGGATGATATGCCTGAACATTTGTTCATGCGTCAAACCGCCATTATACAAGGGTTATCATTAGATGAGACACGAGTAAAGTTTGAGGGTGTTGAACCTCCGAAAGGAATAGCAAGACCCAAAGTTGTAGAGAAGAGGAAAAGTATGAGCGAATATGAAGTTATCGGTCAACAGGTGATGAGGATACAGGAACTAGAAAAGAGGAATGATATTCTTATTAGTATGATACACTCAATTAAAAAGGGTGATCTTGACATCGAACAGATAGAACTGACAGATAACGGGTTTACAGTTACTGACGAAAACGAAAGTATCAATAAATAATCTAATTAAGGGGATACCATTCGATGGCTGAAAACTCTCTGGATGTGAAGTTAGCAACATATGCGGAACGCCTAGATAGGTATATGGAGACTCAAGAATCTTTAAATAAGAGATTAGTTGGCAGTATAGAAAAACTAAATACAAATGTTGAAGCCTTACAAAGTTGGCGCAATCGTGCAAGCGGTGCTAAAACCAGTCTGATAGCTGTAGGCATTCTAATCACCCAAACCGTGGTTATAATGGGCAGCTTGGCAGCTTTGACGGGGTGGACAAATAACCGATAGGAGATAGTGAATGGCAATTTATAATAATCAGTGGGCCGGGTGGGAAGTAGACCCCAGTACTCGTACTAGTACACATGCTTTCACTAAATACTTCCCTTTTCGGGATGCTGACGTAGCTAATGACGCAGTAACTACTATCTTGACAGTTGATAGAGGCATACCTTCCGTAAACCTTGTAACTAACCCGTCTATTGAAAGTGCTACAATTTCAATGTACACGGCTTCAGGGTCGGCAATATCCCAAAGTTCTTCTCAGGCAGCTACGGGGTCTAACTCACTGTTAGTAAATCCAGCCAACTCTGCCGCAGGAGAGGGGTTCTACTGGACTTCAGGTTCTGTAGTAGGGCAAGTGAACCCGAACGCATCATACTTAGTGGCTTCATGTGAAGTTAGGGGTGCGTCAGCTAGTGGCGATGCTGAGATTGTTATTCAAAACTCTAGTGGTACAGACATAGCAACAGGTACATCAGTTAGTCTAAGTACTGGTTTCCAGCAAATTTCTGCAAAATACCGGCTCCCTGATCAAGGGGACGCTACATACAGAGTAATGGTTCGCACTAAGACACAACACAATATAAACTTTTACGTAGATAAAATACACGTAGAGCAGCGTATCGGGGACAGTAATATACCAGATTATGTGGATGGAGCGCAGGGGCTAAACTACGAATGGACTGGTACTGCCAATGCATCTACCTCCATACGACGGGCGGGACTTTCGGTAATCAGAGGGATCAAAGTAGTAAATGAATCTAGTACCGCAGCAGATATTGTTTATGTAGGACTAGATTGCGATGCTTCCGCTACTACAGGGATTCCTGTGCTAGGCGGTCAATCATTTGAAACTAATTGGCCTATAGACTTCAGAGAGAAGGTTACGGTTATAGCAGCCCAAAACACCCCTGCGGCACACGGAGTTATTTGGGGTATCCATCAGGGATAACCTATGACTATAAATAACCCAGCTTACAAAACATGGTTAGACTCAGTGGTAAACCCATATGAGTCTATCACCGTGCTGGAGAAGTCTGAAGTCTCTGAGGTTGATCTATCCGATATCTCTGAAGCCTTAGAGGAATACGTTAGATTATTCAAAGCTGAGATAGCTTCCCCCGCTGAAATCCTAACCCTTTCAAGAGCATACCCCACCGAAGAGAAATACTCTCTCGCTGTTATAGATAAGGAACTCGATCAGAACGAGCCTGTTGTCATCGGAGGCCCTGCTTCAGTAGAGGTGGTGGACAGAGAAGGGCATCTGATAACCCTAGCTGCTATGAAACGAGCCTTTGAACGATTTATGGCTAATTTCCGTACTAGGAATGCTATGGTACTCCATTCTGATGTACAGGTAGGTTGGGCATTACCAGCATATATTTCTAAGACTGGAAAGATATATAAATCAGGAGTGACCGGAGACCACCTGTTCTTCATTACCGAATTACGGGACGATACCAAGATTGCTAAAAAGGTACTTGAACAAATAGACACCGGTAAGATGAAATCATACTCTATTGCGGGTAGTGCCACAAGTGTAGAAGCTGTGCAAAAATCTAGCGGTATGGTCATGCAAGTAAACGATATGGAATTAGCTGAAGTAACAATATGTGAACAAGGTGTAAACCAAAAGGCTAAATTTGAATTGATGAAGTCTGACGCAGATCGCCCAACTAGCTCCTGTGTGGATGGTAGTTGTCTAATAAAATCCCAATCGCACGTACACTCCAAAACAGAGTTGTTTGTGAACGATGACGGTATAATAGATACAGTAGGTAGTTTCAGTAACTGGGTACAGAAGGCTGGTCTGTACGAAAATATACACGCTAGACGGAAAAGCGGGAAACGGATGAGGAGTGAGGGTGACCCTAAAGCCCCCACAGACGCTGACTTCAGAGATGCCGCTAGGGTTAAAAAGGGAGTAGGTATGACAATGCAAAAAAGTTCTCTCGAACAATTAGATGATCATCTAGAAAAATCTATCTATGATGACCCAGAGGATCGCCCGACCCCAGAGGCTGAAGCAGCAAAACGGAAGATGATTCGTGAGGCGAATGAGAAGGCTGCGGGTGAAAAGTCGGTGGGGAGATTTGCAGGTGGACGATTTGAAGCGGAAGATGATTTCCAAAGAATGAAGGGTAAAGAGATACTTGAGATGCAGAAGAGTCATCTAGAAGGATGTGGGTGTGCTTCATGTACGCAACGCACCGGAAATGACGACACAGCCCGTCCTGCTACAGATAGGAATGGTAGGCCCACACTTGGACATACAGGGCATGGTAATGCAGTAGCTATCATTATCAGCCGTATGCAGCGTAAAGCCCGTACTAAAGAGCAGCAACGCAAGGGGCAGCTTGCGGCAGCGAACCAAGCTAGGTCGAAAGCCTTCAGAGGGCTTGAATTACCCGATCTCGCAGGTAATGCGAATCCCGAATTGAAGGAAAATCTCAAACGGCGTGATCGCTCAACAATAAAATTTGGTCAGCGTCAGGATGCTTATGATGCGACGAGAACCCCTGCTGGGCGACGTAGACAGAGTTACGAATCAGGTAAGGAGGCGAATGCGGAGATAGCACGAATGGAGATGAATACGTTAGGGTACAATACGAAGGATGTGCAAAAAGCCGCCTATGAATATATAAATAAATCCAAAGGTAACCCCGGCCCCGGTAAAATAGGTCGTTCCGCCTATAAAGATCGACAAGACACGGCTGAACGAAGGCAGGGTGGCGCATATGCTGACAAGGAGAGGGATTC
>TARA_R110001583_G_scaffold61148_1_pt1 | contig 19891 bp, 18 predicted proteins | sample TARA_R110001583 | Tara Oceans TARA_R110001583 (sample SAMEA4398432) | marine metagenome | biome: Polar Biome; feature: [MES] marine water layer (ENVO:01000295) within the mesopelagic zone...; material: water (ENVO:00002006), including particulate matter (ENVO:01000060) such as...... | reverse complement strand
GCTCCATTTTTTCGGGTCCACTTATATATAGCTTCAATAAATTCAGGCTTTCCTTTCATCAGTCCGACACGATGTGGTACGGGGTCAATTATAACACAGGCTATTTCGCTGGCATTTTTATCCAATATTGCCAAAGTTCTTTCAATATCATTGTATGGAAAAATAAGAACATTATCCAAGACCGATTGGGGTGTTCCATTTGCCAGAGGGACAGAATTGGGCTGGTTTACGTCACCCCAGTTTGTAGGATTAGCCGTTTGGCTAACCTCTGCAAAATCGTAAGTGCCATGGTAGGCACCTTCGGCTTTGGCTATTTTAGGTCGGCCTGTATAGGCTCGTGCGGTTTTTATCATAGCCATTACAGCTTCTGTTCCTGAATTTACGAAGCGAATTTTCTCAAAGGATGGAGTCCTGTCGCACAGCAATTGTGCATAAAGCACTTCGGCTTCAGTAGCCATGGTGTATGCCGTTCCTTTTCGGATTTGTTCGATAACAGCATTTGTAATATTAGGATGGGCATGACCATGTATTAAAGCAGCCATATTGTTTCCAAAGTCCAGCCTCTGAATCCCGTTAATATCAGTTGCATAACAGCCATTGGCATGACTGATATAATGAGGGTAGGGTTGGTGGAAAATAGTATTTCGACTAACCCCTCCTGGTATTATTTTACAAGCTTGCTTGTAAATTTCCTCGTTTGTTCGTTTATGAGTTTTCGAATTTTGATGATCAGTATCCATAGTCGTCATGAATTGAGTTTGGCTGAATTTTTCTATTATTCGTACTGATTGAGTTTTGCTCCTGTTTTTTTCTGCAAGTAGTCGAAACTAATGCCTGGTGCAAGTTCTCTAACAAAAAGGCCTTTTTCGTTTACATCAATTATTGCCAAATCGGTATAAATGCGATCAACAACAGCTTTACCTGTTAGTGGGTAGGTGCAGCTTTTAACTATTTTTGGTTTCCCCTCTTTTGTGCAGTGTTTTGTAATAACCAATATCGTTTTTACACCTGAAACTAAATCCATCGCCCCACCTACTGCAGGGACTGAACCAGGCTTGCCGGTAGACCAGTTGGCAAGGTCTCCTGTTTCGGAAACCTGTAAGGTCCCTAGAACACAGATGTCAATATGCTGGCCTCTAATCATTGTAAAACTATCGGCATGGTGAAAAAAACAGGCACCTTTTATCGTTGTGATCTTCTTCTTTCCTGCATTTATGAGTTCAGGGTCTTCTTGCCCTACTTCGGGCACTGGGCCCATTCCCAGTAGTCCATTTTCGGTATGATATATTACTTCTCTGCCTTCGGGCACATAGTCTGCAACCAATTCGGGCATGCCTATTCCTAGATTGACATAGGCGCCATCAGGAATGTCTAAAGCTACCTTTTGGGCCATCTCGTTCCTGTTCCAAGCCTTTTTGTTATGATTTAGCTCCATGGATACCTCCTGTTTTCAGTTACAAGTTTTGCTTCATCAGCTGGGAAACTGACCTCTACAACTCTTTTTACAAAGATGCCCGGAGTGATAACACATTCAGGATCAATATCGCCCAGTTCTACTATTTTTCTTGCCTGCACTATGGTATTGTTAGCAGCCGTGCACATGATAGGACCAAAATTACGAGCCGTCTTATTGTAAATTAAATTTCCATACCGATCGGCAGCTTCGCATTTAACAAGAGAGAAATCAGCTTTAATGCCATATTCCATAACGCAGGTCGTGTTATCAAAAGTTCGACTTTCCTTACCTTCTGCCAATGGGGTATTCACCGAAGTTGGCGTGTAAAAAGCCGGTATACCTGCACCTCCGGCTCTTATTCTTTCGGCTAATGTACCCTGTGGCACGAGTTCCAATTCGATTTCTCCTTTAGCATATAAGTCGGGGAAAACAGTGGAATTGGCTGTTCTGGGGAAAGAACAAATCATTTTCTTAACCCGTCTATGTGCGATTAGCGCAGCAAGTCCAACCTCACCACTTCCCGTATTATTGCTCACAATGGTAAGATCTTTAGCTCCCTGATCAATAAGAGCATGGATGAGCTCAATAGGACTGCCAGCATTACCAAATCCGCTAATCATGATGACGGCTCCGTCAAATATATCTGCGACTGCTTCAGTTGTTGATTTCACAATTTTGTTTATCATCATCTAGGGTGTTATAGTCATTATTCTTTCATCCTCTTTAGTAGATCTTCCAGTTTGTCGTTTTCTATTCGTATCAGCTCATCCTCGTAGAAATGTTTTTCTCCCTCAAAGGGGATGAGATTTTCAACTGTATTTTCATGTTCATCGTATTTAGCCAAAAATACCTGATCCATCCATTCCATATTTCTCGATTCATTGAATTTTAAAACAAAGGCTTTTTGTCCATTAATCTCAACAGTACCAAGAATGGAAGTTTTGCCTGCTGATGATGTCATCGTAATGTATCTAGATGGACGATTGATAGAGGGTAGGGAACGGTAAACTTTACTGAACACCTTATTTATTTCAGAAAGTGGAACCGTAAAATAGTGGTGCTCGCCAGTTGGTCGTGCACAGTATATTGAATGGAAACCCACGGATAACATGGCAAATACATTCCCAAGGTCAATCCAATTTTGTGCAGAGCGGTCAATGTCGACTACGCCATCTTCATCAGTAAATAAACTGATGTGATTCATCATTGGACTTTGGCTTTTTACCACAGTTCCATATAAGCGCAGTCTGCGTATTGCGGCAATGGTTAATGGGTTTAAAACTTCTCGAGGTGTCGAAAAGTGTGACATCCATACGACCTGCACGCCATGGTCAGTTAAGGTTTTGAATAGTTCCAGAATTCGATTATAATCCCTTGTTAAAAACATTTCAGGCTGATAGCTTAAGGCTCTGGACCCAATTCGTAAGCTTTTAATATGAACAAGCTCCGGATCTTCGATTAAAGGCAGAGTATAATCTCTTAGTCTTTCATAGGGCATGTATCCAGCATCGCCACCGGTAAGGAGCATATCGGTTACTTCTTTATGCTTTTTTAAGTAGTCATGTACCGGTTTAATATCAAGCTGGTTAAACATGTCTTCGTCACCTCTTACCTGGGCATGACGAAAACAGTAGGTACAGAAAGAAAAACAAGACTGTGTTGTTTGATCAAAAATAAGCTGGCATTGCGGGTATTTATGCTGGCTACCTTCCAGAATGACCAGTTCACCATCTTCATTTTCGAACCAGGGCTTGTTTAATTGCTGTTTCCCATCATGTGGGTTTGTGTTTTTTCTGATATAATCTTTGATTAATGCTTGTCTTGCCTCTTCAGTTTTAGCCTCATTATATGCTTTTACTGTCTGCGGGTGTATCATCCTAGGTTGTGGGAATACGAGTTGAAAAATGGAATCGCTTTCAAAATTATTCCAGTTAATGGCGTTTAATACAAATTTGGTTGCTAAAAAACGATAAACCTGAATGAATAGTTCCCGTTCCGCACTATAGCCAATATCAACACCATGCTTATTCAGCACTTCAATAATTTCTCTATACCCACTAAGTCCGGTGTAATGTTTTTTTGTGGTAAACATGCGTTCGGAGGATTCCATAATTCCTGAACTTTTGGAGTAATTGGAATGTAAACGGTTTAATAAGCCTAAAGGTAAAAGGTTCTCTTCTTCAATAATTGAAGATATTTCATCGCTTAAGTGGTACTTTTCCAAAATGCCTTTTAATGTTTCTTCCATAATTCTCTATTTTTTTATGAAAATAGCAGTCATTAGCTTTCAAAATAGTCTACAGATAGAGCTAATTCTAAGATGTATGTCTACAAGTAATCACTCCCAAACTTCAAGTTATCTATGGAGTGCTTTATCTATTAACTAGGTTAATACGTATTCAATTTACAACAATATGCTAAAAATGCCATCTTTTAGTTCGTAATATTAGTTAGCACATACTAAACCGAAATTTGCCGTTTCCAAGAATCGAACGATACCGAATTATATTTGAAAATGCCTTTGGGGAATGAAAAGGTAAAATAATATACATCAGAATAAATCGGGATGTTTCGGTGTATCTTTTGTAACTTAAGAAGGATACTTTATCTTCTCAATTGATCAACAAAGAAAAACAATCTATGACACTGAGACCTCCCAACAAAAGCAAGCATATTTTTTCAGATATCCGGTGTTTTCTAATGAACAAACCAGATAAAGCCACCTTAATTCAGTTCGATAGTCAAGCTGAAAGGGAGAATTATACGTATCGAATTTTACAACGGCTTGGTGTGGAAGTAAGCTCTTTTAAAATACTGAATATTCATAAAATAGGCATAAATGCACCTGCAAAATATATTTTTGAGGAATTACTTAAATGGGATGGGGACTCAAGTTGTTGGCCAAATCATATTGCTAAAGTTGTTAATAGGAACAATAGCCTTGAAAATCTTTCCATCTATTTATTTGGCTGGATAAATTTTCCCTCATGGATTAAAAAGAGTCTGTTGGGACGAAGTTTTATTCCCTTGTTCAGTCTCAATGCGATTAGGATAAAGACGATTCCTGATCTAGTGGGAATCGATAATGCCCGCTATTTGTTGTATAAGAGCAGAGGAGGTTACCCTATTGGTGTTTTTTCAATGTATGTACGATCTTCAATTCCTGATCAACAAGAAACGGAACAAACTCAATTATTTCTGATGGTAGGTTTTAACTTTTATGGTAAGGAAAAATGGTCTAATAGAAATTTAATTAATAGAATGTGGGAGGCTATACACGATCGGGTTACATTGAATGTGATGCATCGTTTTAAACAGTTATGCGAATGGCGCTTTGAAAAATTTAAAGGCGGAAATTAAGTTTGAGGGGGACTATTATCAACTGTTTCTTTATCAGGCATTAAATCATGATGATTTTCTAAAGTATTCAAAAAGATGTTCCGAAAGGGATAGCTTTCTTGTGAATAAAGTTAGAATTTACCTCAAAAAAGTAATGTATAGTCCGAGAATGACTTCGATAGGCTAAATTATAGTAATTCATCAGAAGATTGTATAGATTTAAGTCAAGATCGATTGTGGGAAGATTTGAAATAACTAATTACTAGAAAGAAAATTTTAGACTTACGCCTATATGATTCAAACAAGCGGTAATAATAAGCCAATCCTAATTAAAAAAGCATCGGGAGAAGATGAATATTTTGATGTTAAGAAACTAGAACGATCCTTGCACAATGCTGGTGCAGAAGAATTGACCATTTGGAAGATTATTGAGGATATTCAAAGTTGGATTTATTCTGGGATTACAACGAAGCAAATCTATTCGCGCGCATTCAAAATACTTCGTCGTGATAGGGCACATGCAGCCATGCGTTATAAGCTGAAAGAAGCGATTATTGCTTTGGGACCAACAGGTTATCCTTTCGAACAATTTATTGGGCAGCTGTTTGAACATCAAAATTACGAAATAGAAGTTGGCGTTGTGGTCGATGGCTATTCTGTAACGCATGAAATGGATGTGATCGCTACTAAGAATCAGCTTCAGAATCTAGTGGAATGCAAATATCATAAAGACCAAGGGAAGCATGTTAGTGTTCAGGTTCCCTTATATGTGCATTCGAGGGTAAATGATATCGTTCGTAAACGAGAAAAAATGCTAGAATATCAGAACCTATCTTTTAAGGCTTGGGTTGTGACAAATACACGCTTTTCTGATGACTCAATTCAGTATGGTAAATGCAATGATTTGCAACTTCTGGCGTGGAATTACCCCCAAAACAAAGGTTTAAAGCATTTGGTTGAATCCATGAAACTATATCCTATTACAATTCTGCACAAGCTGACTAAAAAAGGAAAACTATTCCTAATTAAGCGTGGAATTGTAACTTGTGCACAATTGCTTAAAGATTTGACTTTGATAGAAGAGCTTGGGTTAACGAAAAACAAGCAGAATGCCTTAATTGAAGAACTTAAGTCTATTTGTTATTGAATGTTATTAGGGAATTAAACTAAAACTATCATCTATGAAGAACGTACTCACCGTGTTATTGTTTTCATCATTTCTAATGATAAGCAGTTTGCTTAGTGCGCAATATAAAATTCAAATGATCGATATTGATCATGGCAATGGTTTTTGGCAGAATGGCTATGTTCTATATAATGCAGATACTCGAGATGCTCTTATCATAGATCCGGGTAAAGTTGATCAACAGATTGAAGATTATATCAGTAATAATAAATTAAACATTAAGGCTATTTTCAATACACACGGACATGGTGATCATGTGGGAGGGAATAAGCATTATAAGGAACTTTACAAGGTCGAGATATATGCTCATAATAAGGAGGCATATAAGTATAGGAATAAAACTGAAATCCATTTTTTTACTGAAAACGAAGTACCCAAGATTGAGGGATTCAAAAGTCTGAAGGTTTACCATATTCCAGGGCACACAAATGGAAGTATTGCCTTACATATAGCAGATATACTAATTACAGGAGATACGCTACAAAAAGAAGGAATAGGCAGTACGCCTGGCAGAACCGATGAAGAGGATGAGAAGTATACGCAAATGGAGTTGAATAGTATTAAAACGAAGTTGATGAATCTCCCTGATAGCACACTAGTTTATCCGGGACATGGTTATGAATCAAGTATTGGACATGAACGCCAAAATAATAGTTGGTTGAATTGATGTAATATGATTGTAGACAATATAGAGAAGCTGTTCTGAAAAGGACAGCTTTTATTGTTTTATAAAAGATATGAATAGACTATATTTGCGCCACTAATTTGAAAAAGATGAAGTAATTATAACCAAGTTACAATTCAAATCCGTTGGCTTTATAAGCGTCTGCTTTTTCTAACAACACTTGGCGTAAAGGTTCCATTTCAGTTTTTTTCTTATTTATAAATGAGAAGCGAAACGGGGTGTGTTTTTCAATTTTATGAACAAAATCTTTAGTGAAATCGTTTTGATTCTGAAATACTGAAGCTAAAAGAAGGAAACCAAAACTTCGTTCGATAAGTCCTTTAAAAGAAAGTTGATTAGGGTACCATATTTCTATATTTTGATAGAACGACTTTCCCAAATAATAAGTTTTGCAAAGCGAGTGATCTAACTTTGTTTGTGACAAATTTTTGGAAAAATAAGTCATGATTCCTTCTTCATAATCATCTCGAGCATCTTGTAAATCATCTAGGATTTGAAGATAAGCACCATATTCATAGAGAAAATGGTGTTGTTTTTCATCCAGATTACCCATAACCAAAAAACCATCTGCAATAACAGAGGTGGCTCCCTTATCTATGCAAATTTGAAAACGTTCATCTTCTGATAAGTTTTCTTTTGTACTCACCAGCTTTAAACTTTGGGTCTGAGCATTGTGAATAGCTAACAAGCTTTCGAACAGTTCAGGATGGGTTTCCCGTTCAAACTCGCTTTCTATCATTTCAACTAAGTTGAAAATACGACTTTCTATTTGGGACATAGCTTCAACTGGTTTGCCATCTAATCGAAGAGCAAAACGCTTACAGAATTCTAGTTTCTCTGACTTACAAATCGTAGGTGAATCAATTAGATTATCGGTGTAAGGATAGAGTAAGCTATAAGCCAGTAGTGATGGTGTAATCTTGATTTCCTTTCCGAAGAAGGATTGCAAGCCAAGCATGACCCATACATTACGTAAAGCTTGGAAGATTTCATTCTGACTCAGTTCGGAGTCAAACGCCCAGGCTTTTCGAAAAAAATCCTTAGTGGCGGTAAGCATTTCGTTAGAGAAGATGAGCGTCAATTGCTCATGAGGATAAGCTAAATTCTCTTCAAAAAAAACCTTAGATCGCTCTAGTATCCTCGTTTTATTGGGTTTTTGATACTTAAATTCCTTTTTTATAACTCTCAAAAAATGATTGAACTTGATCTCCCAAATTCGCTTTTCAATATAAGAAAATTGCCTTTTTGATTCTGGAAAGTGATCTGGATAAGTCATCCATTGGGCCATATATTCTTTTTGTATTCTAGTATGTAAGGCTGAATGAAAGGTCATGTATTGTTCTTTATTTGAGAATTTCACTTCTAACAAATAGAGCAAATATTACTGGAATAGAAAACTAATATCGCTATAAAAGCCAATTTACAAGTTCAAACTATCATTTCTAATGATTAGAAAAATATTGAAAAAATCCTGTCAAAGTTTAGAACATAGAATTTATCAATATTTCTACAGATTAATTCTATTGGAATAAGAAGGACTATTTTTTTTGTTAATAATAATGTCTCGTGTCTTTAATTATCGAACCATTCAATTATTCTTTTGAAACACTTATTTGCATACTTCTTATTAATTCTTTTTTCGATACAAAGTTTTGAGCCTATTCTTATAGGATTAAACTTCAAGTTGGATCAGGATTTCTACGCTTCAATCTGTGAGAATAAAGACTGAACTGGAATGTTATGGTTGTTGTCATCTTAAGAAACAACTAATACAGAATGAAGAAGAAAAATCAACTAAGGACAAACAAGTAAATAAGAAAGAATGGAGTTGCAACAAAAACATGAACAGTAAGTTAAGTCATGCTACTCTCTTGTCATTATTTAATAGCCTTTCATATTCTAAAGGCGATAGCTAATCTAAAGAAGAAAGCCTTCTACATGTATAATACCATGTTGCTATATATTCAAAAATAGATAAAGCAGCGCTTTTGAATGTTGTGTATGAAAGAACTATAGAAATGACGGTTGACGTTATTACAGTGTTGAAAATATTATTGTTAGTTTTCAGCATGTATTTACCACTGAGGAAGCAGAAGGGAAACTCTTCAGAACAGAAGAGTTCGTTTAACAATACTACAACTAATTTGTAGAATGCATTTTATCAAAAAAACAAAGGTATGAGTTAGGATCAAAATATAGTTAGACAGTAAAAACATATAATCTATGCGAATGACTATAAATGGACTATCCAGATTTTTTCTAAAATTCTGTAATATATACCTTTTCTTTTTATTGTATATTTACAATAAACAAGTGAAGTAGATGATGTTAATTAAATTTGCTAAGTAAAATCATTCATCCCCTTCACTTTGATTGAAACAATAAGGAAGTTCATTCTGAACTTCGGTACTCTCAATAAAATTCTAAAATTAAGCTGCAAAAGAGAGATTTCATTTAATAAGAAGCTATCATGGAAGAGTATAGAACTCATAAAATATTTCGATCAAATCGGGATTTGAATCAGAAGGAGATCGAGAGAATGAAACAAGTTTGTTCTCAAATTCTGGGCTTAATCGAATTTCAGGTAGACTTAAACTCCATAAGTATTGAGTATTATAGTCACCTTCAAAGTTATGAGACCATAAAAGATGTTTTGGAAAAGGCTGGTTTTCACATTTTAAAAGCCCCAAAGAAGGGATTTTTTAATCGCTTCTTAAAGAAACTAGCTAAAGATAATAAAGATGCTTTTGGTGGCAAACCACTTGATTGTTGCGACTTGAATAAATGAGTAGATAATTCAAGTTAAATGTGTCATAAAAACTAGCCATTTATATAACCAGCAAATATCATGGGGTTTATTGAAGGTTTTTAACTTAATTTAAAATTTAATCAAATGAAATTAATTAAAGCATACATTCGGTATAGAATGGTTGGGCAGGTGTACGAAGCTTTAAAAACAGAAGGCTATGTTAGCATGACTTTTGTTGAATGTGAAGGTACAGGAAAATATTCTAATCATGAAAAAGCATATATAAGTGATAAATTTCCTGGCGATGCAAACCCTGTTATCAAACTGGAAATTCTCATTAAAAAGAAGGATACCTCACGTATCGTAGATTTAATTCGGAAGAGTGCTAGAACGGGATATCGTGGAGATGGTATGATTCTTATATCCAATGTGGAAAATGTTTTTAAAATCAGAACCGATGATGAAGGATTCGATGTGATATAATAGGTGAATATTTCAATTGAGGGCTACTTTCCTTAAGAAGATAATAAGTTCTACTTAAGGTATAAAAGAGATGTGATTTAATCAATAGAATTCCTCGGGATCGACAGGAAAGTTTGAAAACCTAAGGTTTTCATAACGCTTAAAAAGCGTATTTTCTACTAATGAACAAGAGACAAGTCTCTTAAAAGGATATCTCACGAAAGTGAGATTCCATTAAATACCTCGTGGGCTTGCCCCGGGGTTATTCATTAGAAGTGTAATTTCAGTTGTTGTTAAACTATCAGTTATATGTTTTCGTAGTAGTTAAGTTGAAAGCTCATATATGAAAAAAAATATTTGAATGAAAATGAAATACCCATTGATGTATTATTACAGAAAAATCCATCGCTATTTTGGTGTTGTTATTGGGATTCAATTCCTTCTTTGGACTCTAGGTGGCCTATTCTTTGCCTGGAGTGATATGGATCAAATTCATGGAGATAATAATCGCAAACCAATTAGTTTAATTAGTGATTTGGAAAATTGGAAATCTCCATCTGATGCTTTTAAAGAAATATCAAAGATTTCAAAAATAGATTCTATTGTTTCAATGAAAACAATTAATTTCTTGAATCACCCACACTACCAAGTGCGTTATTATGAAGGTTCTCAAAAGAAATTTGCTTTAGTCGACGTAAAGTCTAACTCAATTAAAGATCTCATAAGTGAGAAAGAGGCGATTGATCTTGCCAAAGAGGCATTTACTCCAGAATCAGAAATTGATAAAGTTGAATATATAGACAAAGGCTCAATAAGTAAGCATCACGAATACCGTGGACGACCATTACCTGCCTATGCGATAAGTTTCTCTATAGATCCTGAAACTGTTGTTTACATTAGTGCAGAATATGGACAACTTGTTACGATTCGTAATTCTAATTGGAGAATTTTCGATTTTTTATGGATGATGCACACCATGGATTATGAAAGTAGAGACAATATTGGAAACACATTGTTGAAGTTCTTTTCAATATTTGGACTCATTACAATTTTAAGCGGTTTTCTCATCTATTTTAAATCAATGAGACGATTAAGCTTTAAGAAACCTTTCAAGTAATTATATCGTAAATCAACTATATTATTTTAGAGTGATACATCTTGTTAAAAATTTCTTAAAGGTTTTATTAAAAGACAAATATATCTTATATTGTGTTTGTTGTTTAATCGGGATAACTAAAGGCGTAGACTATGAAAGCAAGAAATGTCGTTTTAATCATTGTTTTATTACTCGGAGTAAATCAGCTTAAAGCTCAAAATGAAACTGAAAAATTCAGGGTTCTAGGTAAGTGCAATACTTGTGAAGAGAGAATAGAAAAAGCTGCTAAATCAGTAGATGGTGTTCAAACTGCTGATTGGAATAGAAAGACTAAAGTGATTGAGATTGTATTCGATAAAAAGAAAACAAATTTGCATAAAATTCACATGGCCATTATAAAAGCTGGTTATGATACGGATAAACACAAAGCTAAATCGAAAGCTTATCATCATTTGCCTGGCTGTTGTAAGTTTGATAGACCAGAATAACAATACCTCTTAAGGATAAATGGAAGGGATAGAGCTAAGCTTTATCCCTTTTTTAATCAATAAACTCTTCGGTATAGCCTGTAGTCCTTATGTGGCTATTGCTTGTATTGCTGCTTACTTAATTTCAGGCCATCATGGCATTTATCGTGCACAAGTTATAGGCGATGCTAAAACAGCCACCAAGCTACGCGACACTGGCAAATCTTTAGGTGAAATCTAATAAAGATGATTGAAAGATTCAGTTATTCTATCCCGACCAGCCAGGTTTATTTGCATCTTTTTAGTCAAACTAAAAGCATTTCAGATTTCAATAAATAGGATAGCAATATCAAAAGCCCAATCCCGATAAACGAATCAGGATTGGGCTTCTAAATTTAGGACTGTGCTATTCTCCAAATCGGACAGTAGCGAAAGATTATCAGTAAATCTTTAAAAGAAATGGAAAACACATATACAGTCCCTTCGAGACGATTAGTTAATCGTTTTGAGCCTCTTCAACAAGATCCTCTTTTTCGTTTAATGAGTTAGACAAACGTGCGCTTGCCATGCTTTTTGCTATATGGTTGTTAATCTGTTCAATCAAATCCTTAAGAGCAGGATTGGCTGTTGCCTGGTTTTGCAGTTCAATCATGCTTAATAGCGATTTATTTGCATTAATCAGCGGCTTACGCGTATCGCCAATGGTATTTGTATTGGTGTCGGTTTGCTCTACCCGTTGCTGCCCCAAAGCCTTGTAGTCTTGCTGAGCGCTTTCCATTTCGGCAAGCCAGTTTGTGGCCTCAATGGTGGTAATGGCAGTAGAGTAGGGCTCCGTTTTTAAATCTCCAATGAGGTTATCCAGAGCTGCCGATTCTTCGGCATTGGCCATACGATACAAATCGCCACCATAACGATGAATCACGCGATCAATCTTTTTAGCCTCTTCGTGCCATGCTGCATCTTTTCGGTATTGGCATGCAGCAATATAGCTCTTAAAACCAATGAAGCGATGATCTCTGTTTTGATCTGCCTGATTTAACTTTTGAGTTAAGGGATCAACATGATCACGTTTTAAAGCTAAATCGAAATCCGCAAACTTGGCTATTGTAAGATCTTGAAAGACCTTTAAGCCCAATTCGGCAACTGTAGTTTTGCCTACAATGCTAATAATGCCTTTAATAAAAGTAAATAGGGCATTGTTCGAGAACAGGTAATATGATATTTTTTTCATCTATTTTAATTTTATATTTTTTTGATACGACTTGTCCCGCTTTTCGGGATAAGCTACCAGCCCATAAGCATCCTCAAATCTGTTGTGAGGCCACAATAGGGCAGGTATTTTAATTTAAAGTTTTGTTTTCTCCGCTTTTTTTGGAGCCGTCCAAATGACTGAGGGGTGTTTAACTAGTTGTTGTTTTATGAATAAGCCCTGTGAAATGCAGCAAACTCTTGTGTTTTAAATAATGAAAGCTTAAAGAATAGGGGCGAATGTTGTACTCATGTCTCATTTTTTTTGAAAACTGAGCTCGCACAGATGCTTGAGTGAAAAACTAATTTCGCAAAGTGCTTAGCACGGCTGCATGTTCAAAAACTAATTTCGAAAATGACTGTGACCACCAGTCGAAATGATTTTCCAAATTGAAAAATCGCTTAGCACGCCTGCAGGCTTAAAAACCTTTTTTTAAAAGGGCTTTGATCGTTTGCATAGCCATAAACTAATTTCGAAAACGACAGTGCTTACCTGTCGCGATGCTTTTTCAGATTAAAAAATGACTTTGCATACCGAGCAGGTACATTTATCCAAATCCAAAAGCTTTCAAGCTTATGTTTGCTTACATTTTTCGGATTCCCATCTCAAAGGGAACTTACTTGTATGTGTTTTCCAAACTTGTCAAAGAACCTTTATCGCTTAAGGCAGAAAGGCGTACCTCCCATATGGAGATGTGCTTAATGGCATAAGTGATTTTTATTTTACCGATATGGTTTATTAAAGTTAAATAAAACATTTTAAGATTCTGTTTGTCAAATCTGTCAAGTTGCTTTATACTCCCTTTTAGATTAATTCTTAATAATATGTTTGGGATTTTTAAATAACACAAAAGCCTTCACGATATAATATCTGCAATTAAAATGTTAGACGATGGCTTTCTGATTTGAGTTATATGCTAGGGAGGAGGTATCGTTTAGGAATAAAATACGATACTCAGGCAATTTTAAACTTCAAATAATTGGAGAGATGTTAAAACCGTAAGGAGGCTACATGAAGTTTAAGCAATTTTCAAAAATAAAAAGAGCCTTTATCTGAATGGATAAAGGCTCTCTTCTTTTATAATGCTGTTAAGCTTATTTCTGTACTACAAATTCTTTTAACCGAGATGTTAAGATATTCTCAATCTCAATAAAATCAACTTTTTTACTTTGTGTAAATAGCATCCCGAAAATAGAGTAGGTTTCATAATCGGTTTTGCGTAATTCTAAGGGATTAGAGAATTGTTTTAGGAGTTTCTCGTAATCAAACTTAAGAATATCTTCTACTGGCACACCTGTTGAGTTATCAAGGATAATTAAGCTGTAGATATCCTCATCCATCTCATTTAATGTCTCATCCCAATCAGGTTGAATGTTGTTTAAAAAGCAGTGGTAAGGGTTTAAACCAGTCGCCTTATTTGTCAGGTCAGCAGTAGTACACCAACCTCCAAATCGCATTGGGTTAACCTCAATAGGAACTAATTTTTCATTATCATCTACACGAACTTCAATATGTACAGGGAAATTCCTGATATCAGCTTGTTTGCCTAATGCTTCAACAAACTGAGTGAATTGAGATAAATAAGTTTGAATTAACTCTTTTGAAGTATAATAAACGCGATCGCTCACATCTTTTTCAGAGGCAAATAAGTGTTTTGAAATCCCAAGAATAACAGCTTCACCATTTTCATCGAAATAGGCATCAAAAGCAAATTCATCACCTTCAATTACTTCTTCTATTATAAAAGATGAGGCATTTACGACTTCAATAGGGAATACAGCTTTTGCATCAGTAAATTCTTTAAGAATCTCCTCCTTAACTTTAAACCATTCTTGTACGTTAACAACCTTGTGTACACCTAAACTTAAGAAACCAACGGCTGGTTTGATGATAAATGGCATAGGTAGCTCTTTCAAATCAAGCTGATCAAGATCTTGAAGTGATATCTCCTTGAAAAAGAAATCGGGGTAAATGCTCTTCATTAATTTTCTAAATTCAACCTTATCTTTAAAAAGGTTGATGTACTCTGGAAGCTTAGTAAATGCGAGATTATTTATTACCCAATTAATGGAGTTCTCAGAATTAGTGTATAATCGACTATTGGGCTCATTCTTAAATTGCTGAATAATTTCGTTAGAGCTTGCTAAAGAAATTTCACCATTTTTGATAACGTCGCCTGTATCAATGGCTGGAATATTATATTTTGAAATTGTATCTTTTAGAAATTGGGAAACGTAGGGTTTATCTAATAATATCATGTGTTTATAGCTAGAAATTTTAAAGGCGATTTGAATTTCTGATAAAGCTACAAATTTTGTATTTGAAAACTGCAGCTCCACATGAAGTCTTATCCTGAGATATTATAAATTTACTCATGAGAAAAAAAACAATTGGAAGGGCAAACCTTATAATATAGAGGATGATTTATAGAATTTGAACCCAGTGATAAGGCCTTTTGTTTCACATTATAAAAGCTAGCTTAAACATCCATTATCGAACTTCCTGTCAGAGTATAGTAATGGCATCGATTAACAGTAAATAGGTGACGTTTTGTCTGTTTTTGAAATGAAATATACCTATAAATCAATTGATTATCTTGCGGGGGAGTAATTAATAATTACCTTTGTCCGCTATGGGATTAAAACCAAGTGAACTTCACAACAAAAGGAATACCAGAATCTATAGCTTTCAGTTTCTTATTTTCAGAGTTCTGTCAGATAAATTCCTCCCTCCATCCTATAATTAAGCATACCTATATATTCGTTTTAAAACGGATACTCAATTGCATGTAATCAATATTCTGTATGTATATATTCATCTAATTAATATTTATGTTTTATTTAAAAACGTGGATGGGAATTTGTTTCCTTATGTCCACTATTTGCGTTTCTGCACAGGAGAAACCTGTTGTTGAAATTGGCGGTGCATTACGATTTAATTACAATTATTCTACTTGGAAAGATGCACAACAAAAACGTGGCGGCGATTTGGGTTTCGATGTATTCCGATTAAATGCAAAAGCAAAATACAAAGGCTTAAAATTAAATGCAGAATACCGGTTTTATTCCGAAGGTTTTGGCGGAGCCATGTTGAAACAAGGTTGGATTGCCTACGATTTTAATGAAAACGACGAACTGCAATTTGGTTTAACTCAAGTGCCTTTTGGCATCACAAAATACAATTCAAACTCTTGGTTCTTTAGCTTAAACTACTATGTTGGTTTAGAAGATGATCATGACATGGGACTAAAGTATACGCATCAGGGAGAAAAATGGGACTACAGTGTAGCCTTCTTCAAAAATGCAGAAGAACTTCGCTTTGGAAATACTTCCGATGTATCCAACAGCCGTTATTCTTATGATGTTGGTTCAATTAATAATAGTAACGGCGAGCTGATTCTCAGAAATAAAGAGGTGAATCAACTGAATGGAGATTTGTCTTATAAAATCAATAATACAAATGCAAAACACCGTATGGGTGTATCTGCACAATATGGAGGCCTGTTCAATCTAGATACCGAAGAAACTGGAAACCGATATGCCCTTGCTGCCTATTACGAGTTGAAAGCCGGCAAATTAGGTGTAAAAGCTCAGATAGCCAATTACAAAAACAGTCCTGAGAATCCAGATGGTGAACGAGATGATGTTGTTGCTATGACTGCTTATGGTGCACCTTATCTGGTTGCTGCCGAAGCTAGCATATATACACTTGGATTAAGTTATTCTATCCCTCTAGAATGGGGTCCTGTATCGAGTGTTGTTATCTATAACGATTTTGGTTACATGGATAAAGCTGAAAGCAGTTTCGAAAGTTCCATGATGAATGTAACCGGTGCCATGTTTACCGCAGGTAATATCTACACCTATGTCGATATGGCTGCTGGTAAAAATCAGCCTTGGTTAGGATCTCAATGGACGGGTGCTTTGGCTGAAGGAACTCCTGATGCTGACTGGGAAATGCGTTTCAATATTAATGTAGGCTATTACTTTTAATCAATAGAATTCCTCGAGGCTTGCCTCGGGGTTAAAAAGGAAAATTTGAAAACCTTAGATTTCCAGAACGCTTTTTAAAAGTTTATATTTACTAAAGGTTGAGAGGCTTTCCTCTTAAAAACGCTTATCTCACGAAAGTGAGATGCCATTAAATACCTCTTGGGCTTGCCCGGGGTTGTTTATTAGAAATTTGAGATGTTATGGCGGATAAAAGAAAAATAAAAATCAAGGTTGAGGACTTAAGCCTGATTTTCGGAAAACGTAAACAAGAGGCCCTTACTCTACTTGAGAAAGGGGTTTCAAAAGAAGAAATTCTAAAGAAAACAAAATGTACTGTTGGGGTCAACAAGGTTAATTTTGAAATTAAGGAAGGAGAGATCTTTGTTATTATGGGTTTATCGGGCAGTGGAAAATCTACTTTAATCCGCTGTTTGAACCGACTTATCAATCCTACCGCTGGTAAAGTTTTTTTCGATGAGCATGATATTACCCGCGAGACTAATAAAGAACTATTGGAAACCAGACGTACAGAAATGAGTATGGTATTTCAAAAGTTCGGTCTCCTGCCACACAGAACGATTATTGAGAATGCTGCTTTTGGATTAGAGATTAGGGGAGAAGAAAAGCAGGAGCGGGAAGAAAAAGCCCAAGAGGCACTCGAAACCGTGGGGTTAAAAGGTTATGAACATCAATATCCATCGGCAATGTCAGGAGGTATGCAACAGCGGGTAGGTTTGGCACGTGCCCTGGCAAATGATCCAGAAGTTTTGCTTATGGACGAAGCGTTTTCTGCTCTCGATCCACTCATTAAATCGGATATGCAGGATGAGCTTCTAGAAATACAAAGTAAGTTGCGAAAAACGATCGTATTTATTACTCACGATTTGGACGAAGCCATGAAAATTGGTGACCGTATTGCGATTATGAAAGATGGTGTTGTGGACCAAATTGGAACAGCAGAAGAGATTCTAACAAACCCGGCAACTGAATATGTTGAAGCTTTTGTTAATAAAGTAGATCGAAAAACCATTATTACGGCTGAAACGCTCATGTTTACAAAGAATACGCTGGTTCAAATGCCTAAAGATGGTCCGAGAGGGGCCATCCGTAAAATGCGTACAGTTGGAGTTGATGTTCTTCCTGTGGAGGATGTGAATAGAGTATTTCTTGGTTACGTCTGGTTGCAGGACCTTCTGGAATTGGAAATAGAAAAAGAAACCTCTATTGAGAAAGCTCTGAAGACAGATGTCCCGAGTGTATATAAAAACTATTCAGTAGAAGATATGTTACCCCTGATTACAGGGATTAAATACCCTCTGGCTGTTATAGGGGAAGAAACTGGGAAGTTACTTGGTCTGATATCTCAAACTTCGTTGATTATTGAAGCTACGCGATTTGGAAAGAAAGAAATAAGTGAATTAAAAGATCGTGCAAACGAAATGTAATATGGAAAAATTAATTGATCTTGGTAAGTATATAGAATCTGGAATTAATAAGCTGGAAGAGAACTTTTCCGGATTGTGGGGAGCTATTGATGACGTAATCTCATGGACGGTTGATGGTATGAACGACGTATTGCTTGCCATTCCTTTTTATATCATTATTGCATTTGTAGCCTTGGGGGCTTATTATGCCAATGCGGGGAAAAGTGCCTTTAAATTAGAAGGATTAAAAAAAGGAGGTGGAATGGCAGCATTTGTCATTTTTGGCTTATTGTTGATTTTCGCAATGGGGTACTGGGAAGAATCCATACAAACAACCACCTTGGTTATTGTTTCAACCCTGATTGCCCTGATTTTGAGTATTCCATTGGGAATTTTGGCTGCTCGAAGCAAAACAGCTGATGTGATTATTAGGCCTATACTTGATTTGATGCAAACCATGCCAGCCTTTGTTTATCTGATTCCGGCTATTTTCTTTTTTAGTGTAGGAAATACGCCTGGAGTTGTAGCTACAGTGATTTTCTCGCTCCCACCGGCCGTACGTTTAACTTGTCTTGGAATTCAAAATGTCCCGTCGGATGTAATCGAGGCAGGGCGAGCTTTTGGTGCAACCGAAAAGCAAATTTTGTTTAAAATACAGTTGCCTTTGGCAAAACCGACTATTTTGGCCGGAATTAACCAAGTCATACTATTGGCTTTATCAATGGTGGTTATCGCTTCAATGGTAGGAGCTAAAGGGCTGGGAAGTATTGTTTACCAGGGAATTCAGCAGAACGACGTTGCAAAAGGTTTTGAATCGGGATTGGGCATTGTGATATTGGCCATAATATTAGACAGAATCACACAAGCTATCGCAAAAAAATAATAATAATATATAAATATAATTATGTTGAAATTAAGAAACTTAGGAATCTTGCTTGTAGTTGTAATGTTAACTTTTTCAGTTAGCTCATGCAATAACAGTGGGAAGAAAAAAGAAAAAAGTATAGATAAAAAAGTTAGCATCTTTTATCCCAATTGGAGTGAAGGAATTGCCTTCACTTATTTGGCAAAAGCAGCACTCGAAGCAAATGGTTTTGAAGTGGAACTCACCAATCTAGCCCCAGGCATGATCTACGGCGAATTGTCAAAAGAGAATTCAAAAGGTGATGTATTTCTTGATGCATGGCTTCCGAATACGCACAAAGAATATTGGGCTGACTATGGTGCTAATCTGGTAAAACTAGGCGAATCGTTTAGTGAGGGTACAACTGGTTTGGTAGTTCCTGCATATGTTACGATTAACTCTATAGAAGAGTTGAACGCCAATAAAGATAAATTTGATGGTGAAATTATTGGTATTGGTGCTGGTGCTGGTATTCATGCCAACACGCTTAAAGCAATAGACGAATATAAACTTGATTTCGAACAAATTACTTCAAGTGGGCCTGCAATGGTGGCTAGTCTTGAGAAGGCAATCAAGCATAAAGAGTGGACTGTAGTAACCGGATGGAAACCACATTTCAAATGGGCTAAAAACGACTTGAAATATTTAGCAGATCCTAAAGGTGTTTACCCAAAGGATGCCTGCACAATTATTTCGCGAAAAGGATTTGAAAAAGACAAACCTGAGGCTGCTACTTTCTTCAAAAACTTTAAGCTTGAAGAAGCGCAATTGTACGAGTTAATGGCAAGCATTAAGAAAAATGGAGAAGAAGCAGGAGCTACGGAATGGTATAAAATTAATAAAGTATTGGTTGATTCCTGGATGAAATAATCTAGAAGCTGA
>TARA_R110001583_G_scaffold195215_3_pt1 | contig 19895 bp, 19 predicted proteins | sample TARA_R110001583 | Tara Oceans TARA_R110001583 (sample SAMEA4398432) | marine metagenome | biome: Polar Biome; feature: [MES] marine water layer (ENVO:01000295) within the mesopelagic zone...; material: water (ENVO:00002006), including particulate matter (ENVO:01000060) such... | reverse complement strand
GTGACATAAAAAATCAGTTGCAAAGAGGGTCAGCTTTATGATCATAAAGCTGACATGAAATTAATAATTCTAAGGTGCTTTGGGGCACATAGCGCTATAGAACTTATGGTCCCTGAGTGAACTAAAACGGTATTAGTAGGTGCTTGTGACAGTTAGATATAAAGGAGAAGCATTACATAAGTACGATGCAGTCATTCCTAGAATTGGTGCATCAATCTGAAATTGAAAGGAAGATATGCTACTAAGGAAAATCAGCTACATTAATATGACCTTCAAAAACTGATTTCTAAGTCGCGGTGGGTCGGATAGGCGACACCTGTTACAGGTGTCGCCTTCCTGAGAACCGTATGTGCAACTTTCACTGCATACGACTCAAACCTCCACTAAGGCTATTATGTTTCCCAACAACCTAATAAAACAGCTATCTGGTTGCTTTTTCAATACACATCGGAAGCTTTAATTTTGGCGCTTTAGTTGTTAAATTCCTCACTAATCGCGAACCTCACATTGCTGTGTAAAAATATTCAAATAGGGCACAAAATCACATGGCCTGTGACGCGCATCAAACTGTTTTTTAATGACTTTATTCCAAGCGGCTTATATGCATTGGTTGAACCTGGTACACAAAGCACTCCTGTTTTGTTGGCTATGCGACCAAAGGCGCGTGATTGAATAGTTGATGTGCCAATTTCTGTTAAGGACACGTGGCGAAACACCTCACCAAAGCCTGACCAGAGGTATCGTTTGACTCGTTACGTGTATCTGGCACGGTTAATATTACTATATTTAAAGGGATGAACGCTTTGCAGCAATGTGCGGGCATAATTTTTTATCATAACATAAGCGAATTTATAAAATAAATTAAGCGTTTACAAAGTAAACTGCTTTATTGCTTGTTGCCATTGCTCAGGCGTATTGGTATTAAATAAAGCCTTACTATCACCGCACTGAATAGCTTGATGCGGTATATGTTGTAATAAAGCTTTTATTGAAGGGCCATTTTTTTTCGTTGTTTTATCTGAAAATCTACTCATATTTAAAAGCGAATTATTAATTCTTTTTGATAAAAACATTTAAACATAGGCATTGTTAGATAAATACAACGGAATATTATGACTTTCAAAGTAGGTTTCTATTTGACTTAACTCGCCTTTAATACCTAGATCAGTTAATGTTTTGTGGTTATTAAAGGTAAATTGACAGGGAGTATCAATATTGATTTAGCCTGAGGGAAAGGCGGTAGTACGCTATAAATCCCACCAACAGGGCCACTCTTTTTTACTTTGTCGGATATAACATAGCCATCAAAACTAACCACAATGTTTTTAATTCCTGAATCAATCAGTAATTGCTTAGAAAAATTCGGCATATCAGCCGTATTGCGCAGTAACTTCGCTTTAACTTGACCCATACGAAAAGATAATCCACCGGCAAGCACTAAACCTATGCACTCGTTGCTTGAAAATTCACTTGAAAAAGTTTTTTAAAGGACATCATCATATTAACCTCCTAACATAGCCAAGTGCTTAGTGCCGCCAGTTAGCTTTTCATGCAAAAAGTGAGTTGCTTTTTTATCGCCCAATAAGGATAATATTTTTGCCTGTAATGGTTCAATATTGTCCGATTGCAATTGTTCGCGTAGAGATAAACCATTTTCACTAAATAAACATAAATGTAGTTTACCTGATGAACTGACTCGTAAGCGGTTACAACTTTGACAAAAATCTTTTGAATAGGGCATGATTAAACCAATGCGCCCCTGATAATCAGGATGATAAAATTCTTGCGCAGGTCCTGCCGTCCTGTCTTGAATAACGGGCAACCAGCCATCAAGAATTAAGTTTTGTTTGATACGAGAGCCTTGCACATGCTGAGCATCAAAAAATTTTTGATTATCACCAGTTTGCATTAATTCGATAAAACGTAAAGTGACGGGTGTGTCTTTTAACCAATCTAAATAGCTTTGAATATCTCTACCACTATATTCACGCATCAATACCGTATTTACTTTGACGCTTGGCCGACCATCAGCTAATGCCATGTCAATACCTTTTAAAATGGTATCAAGTTTATTATGGCCAGTAATGGCAAGGAATTTGCGAGGATCTAAACTATCAATACTGATGTTTATGGCATCAATTCCGGCATCTAACCATCGTGGTAAATGTTCAGGTAATTTAAAACCGTTACTTGTTATAGCAACTTTTTTAATTCCTGGGGTTTGTTTGCATTGAGCAATAATGTCAGGCAAGTCTTTACGAAGTGCTGGTTCGCCACCCGTGATGCGAATTTTTTCTGTACCTAAACTGGCGAAAGCAGCCGTTAAGCGCTTAATTTCAGCTAGTGACATAAAATCGCGCGGTGTATCACATTGATAACCATCAGGTAAGCAGTAAGTGCAACTGAAGTTACACACGTCAGTAATAGATAGTCGCAGATAATAAAATCTGCGACCGAAGTTGTCTGTTAACATATCACCTTTCCAAATGTGGGAGGCTAACGTGTTTCCTTGTTAACCTTGGCAGCAAGCTATTTAACAAACAGCTGCTACGGCTTATAATTACGTGACCTTATTTGTGAAAATATAGGCGGTAGCAATTACAGCTCGGTGTAAATTCTTTAATTGTAGCCAAATGGTTACAATTAATAACGTATCAATTAACAATAAAGCAATCAACTGGTTATTTTAATTAATCTCATATAATAATACTCTGTTTTGGTTGGTGTAAAAAGCTAAGTCTCTATTATGATGTTGTCAAAGTAACCGATACTAGCATCATTAAAAACACCTACGATGTAAACGCTAAGTGAGTACTCTATGTCTCATTATTTTTTCGTCCTTGGCTTATTGCCTTTTGAACAGGCGCTAAAATACCTTCGTGCTGCGATAGTGTTGAAATGCAGGGAAATGTTCAGGCAAACGATGATATTACTTCCTTACAATAAAAACAGTTCTATTCTCATGTGCGAAAGCGGGTGAGAATATCAAATCAGGACAAAAAATTCTGATTAAAGGGCATAGGTTAACAGCTGTAGATATTAGTATCTTAGCCTCTTTAGATATTGATGAAGTGTGTGTTTATCGCAAATTAAAGGTAGCGTTAATTGCGACAGGAGATGAGCTTAAATTACCGAGGCAAGCATTAACTTCTAGTGATATTTATGAGAGTAACAGTTTTGTATTACGAGGCATGTTAGAAAAACCACATGTTGATATTATTGATTTTGGTGTGATTGAAGATGACTTTGATGCGATAAAATCGGCTTTTTACATTCTGATAAACAAGCCGATGTGGTTATATCATCCAGTGGAGTTTCTTTTGATGAAATCGTGAAGCTAACAGCAGGCGAGCTAAATTGTGCCTGAATACGTACCTTAAATGCAGTTTAACGTTTATCCTAGTTTAAAGTGTTATTTAAACTAATGAATTGAATTTTAATGTATTCGGAGTCTTTGTTAATTACGAATTAAACGTAGCTTCAGACCCTGTAACAGACTTTGTGTAACTGTCAAATTTAAATAACATCTTTCAAACGGTCTTCAAATTCAATCATAAAACGATTCAAGGCTGTTTTCCAATCTCTTCTCGGCATCGACCCTTTTTAGATGCATGTTCAATCGCTAAATAGATAACTTTTATAGCCGAATCATCATGCGGAAATAGTTTACGCTTTTTTATAGCCATACGGATAACACTGTTCAATGACTCAATCGCATTGGTGGTATAAATGGCTTTGCGTATATCATTAAGAATAGTTAAACATTACACATCCGTCTGATTGAAAAGCTGAATGAACTAATATTCATATTTATACATTTTAAACAGGTGAATTCGACCTGTTTAAAATGATACAAGCAATGTTGTAAATGACTATATTTTCCAAAACGGAACTAACTGAATAGTACTCCAACCTTCATCTTCAATTGAATATGCTCTAAATGAATAAACTGATGAAGGAACGTTTTGTAATAAGTGAGCTTTCTTTTGTGCCGTAACCACTATTCTTTCTAACTGTAAATGCTTTTCCCCCTCTTTGGCGCTGGCTTCCTTAGATAGCTCTTCAACTGTAACGTTGGCACCCATAGTCTATCCTGTACTTGTACCGCTGGTAGCTATAGCAACGGCCATTGCAAGTTTTGACTTAAATAATATTTTCATGAATAAAATCCCCAATAAAATTATCTTTTATTGACCTGCTTTTATCTAGAACCAATGCGGCTACTAACTTATTGGTCTAAATATCTTGTTCATTTTTCTTTGTAATATGGCCATTGTGCCAAACTCCTGATTATCATAACTTAATAGAAAAAGTCATTAGTATAGCTATAGACTCCCAACTTGAGATAATAGTGTAATGACTCCAGGACTAGTTAAAACATCTTGTTTTTATGTGGTCGATACCAAATAGGTATCGACCGAATGTAATTGACATCTTTTTATAAAATAATTACTCATTTATTATTAGCAAAGTCTTTCAGTATACGTTGGTCAACATTAGTAATGTCATAAGTGTACTATCGTTCAGGAGATAATAATGACTATATATTTTAATACCCCTATCGCTATTGTTGGTTGTGGCCCCGAGGGTTTGATAGCTGCGATATAGTTTGGATGTCGCAAAGTGGAAGCTATTTAATCAATGAGGAATGATTTATTACACTACCAATAAATCATAGTTTAGATACTGATGCCCCTACAAACCAACAAGAACAAAAAAAATATTCACTACAACATGTTTTTGGAATGTGACTTTCAATGTACAAGGTAAATTAACCAAAACCTTTAGTATTTTTATTATTTTATCACCACAGGAAGTCATTGATTATCTACATGAACATGGTTTTGCTTTGCCTATTCAAGCCAAGGCTATAAAGGAAATGTTTATTATCAATATTAAATTATTACAAATAATAATTGCTATGGATAACTGGCTATTCCAATAAAACTTAATAGATAAAAACTAAATAAATATAGCTTTTTATCTATTAATTTTTCTCAGTTAGACATTTCCTCAACTATCCACTAACTTTATAAGGTACCAAATATGACCGAACATCGAATTGACTTCCATTGCCACTTTTTACCTGATTTCTATCGTCAAGCGCTAGTAGATGCTGGCCACGAAAAACCCGATGGCATTAAAGCCTTGCCAAAATGGAGTGAAGAAAGTGCTATTGATATGATGAATAAAGTTAATATTCAACATACTTGTTTGTCTATTTCTTCTCCTGGTGTGCACTTTGGCGACGATGCTAAGGCACAACTTCTAAGTCGGCAAGTAAATGAAGAAGCTGCTCGCTTGGCGAAAAATCACCCTGGTAGGTTCAGTTTTTTTGCTTCTTTGCCCCTTCCTGATAATGAAGCAGCAAAACAAGAACTCATCTATGCAATGGATAAACTCGGGGCTATAGGTATGGTGATGGGCAGCAACCTAGATGGCCGTTATGCCGGTGATAATAGTCTTTTCCCAATATATCATGAACTAAATCAGCGCGGAGGCATTTTATTTGTTCACCCAACTACTCCTAATTGCCATTGTGGAAGCAACGTAAGCAGCCAAGGAAATTCCTTCTTATACCCTGCACCAGTAATGGAATACATGTTTGAAACCACGCGTACTATAACTCATTTAATTCACGCTGGCATATTAGATAAATTTCCAGACATTAAAATATTGGTACCCCATGCAGGTGCCGCACTTTGTTTGCTGTCATCAAGAATAGATTTAGCCGTACCTATGCTAAGTTCTGATGATGCTCTCCCACTCATAAAACCTGCTCTGAAAAAGCTGTATTTTGATTTGGCGGGAATTCCTGTACCTGATATGTTACCCATATTGTTAAACAATGCTGACCTGAAAAAAATAGTTTACGGTAGTGACTATCCTTTTACCCCTTTACCTACAGTATTGGAGCTTGCCAAACTATTAGATTCGGCCCAATATCCACATCCTACGTCGCTTCATCAGATTATGACTAGCAACGCAACCCAGTTATTAGGTTCTATTCTGAAGTAATAGCAATCACCGATAGTGATAGAGTTGAAGGCTATGCTATTTTTAACTTGTAATGTAGATGGTGTTGTCTGAACAAGAATAGAGTGAAATGCACGAAAAAATTCATTCTTTTACATTCCGATGCACTTGGCTCAGGTCGATTTCATAGGCGCCTGAGCTATTTCTCAATTTAACAATCGGTTAGATATCTGTTTTTCGATAAATCGACGATTAAATCGATAACAGAACTCATCTAAGTTTTCGTGTAGGTATTTTCCTGAGACTCCATAAAATGTATCCAATAAAAGTGTTTTAAATTGCTAAGGGCTATTGTACCCACTATAACCATTCATCAACTAAATAGCTTAGAGTTCCCCTTGCTTCATGATTTTGAGTTTGGTCAACTATATTCAATGCGCGTAATGCATCAGAGCTAACTTTTGACCTGTTTTTGAGTATTTTTTGACAAATTCATTAACTCTAAAATGACAAATAATATTGACAACTATCATTGCCGCAGCTAAGACAAACAAAGCCATTTGGTCACTTCATTTGTTGTAAATATTTGAAGTAATCATCTTCTGTACTAAACTGTCGTTGCCAAGCTAAAAAGCTTGCTTCTGGCATATTCATGGCTATGTCTACTTATACAGTGTGATTCAGTTCTGAGTAATCCGCATAGGCATGTTCTTTTATTACTGTTGCGTTAATTGCAGTGGAAATGACTCTACTCGAAGGATAAATTTGTGGTGGTGAATTTTCAGTATCAAAATTTATAAACACTTGGCTTAAAATGGCAATTAAACAAAAACGGTTTCACCGTGGTTTAGCTGACGTAATAAACAGATTCATTGATAAATACTCAAAAGGTGGCCTTCACCTAAGATCAAAACTGAATTCTATTTTATTTATAACGAATATCGCCTATTCATCTAAAAACCATTGTGTTTGAAAAGTCTGAAATTGCACGCTTAAATACTACGTTAGATTAAACAGGCTGTTTGGGCGTGTATGTTAAGGTTCCACTGAGCTTTGAACCTCAAAACAGTGGACCTTATCAGTACAAAACTGATAGTGAGTTATTTATCCTTAAAGTGATTATGATTCATCAGTTACAGCAGAAAAATTGACTCAATCTTTTAATATTAAGATTGTTGGTGATAGCCAATCAATAATTGATACCTTGTATGACAGGAGTTTATTGCGGAAATCGCAAAGCAGACCAAATTAAATGCTAGCAATTATTGTCATACTTATACATGACGTTAACTTATTGAAGGTAATAGCAATGAATACAAAATTACTTTTAGGTAAGCTTAACCAGATAACTTTTCTCTATGACACCCGTGTGAAGAGAGAAAGTTCACTAGCCAACTCAAGCATTAGATACTGAAATCACTACGGATGAACTAATTCAACGACTTTTTGACGTGCCTTCTCAATGCCCACACTACCACTTTAACCATTTAAAAATGGGGTAAGTTAGGAGGAAGACAAAGATATCGCGGTAAGGATTATCTAAAAGCCTTTAATAATAAGACCAATACGCCTTTAGCTAAACGACGTAAGAGCTAATCATGGGAAGAGTATATACATTGTATGGTGTTAAATTTAACCCTAAGAGAAGCAGCAGAATTTTGCAATATTATCCTTAGAACCACATTTCTATGGCGTCACCGTTTCCTGATTGCTCAAGCGGGTAAGGTGACGATAAATTATGTGGAATTATTGAAGTTGATAAGCAATAGGTTAATGACTAATTCTGCGATAGGAATAGCTACAAAATTTATGGAAAATATAACGGAAACTCAGTATTATGTAGTGATGGCTCATGGTCATATGTAACTAAAGCCAAGCAAAAAAATTGTGTTCATAAGCGACTAATAAATGGCAAAGTAAGTGTAATAGATAAGGTTTATCATATCCAAAAGGTGAACGGAGCAATAGCTAACTCTAAAGGTTAGATTAACCTTAAAATGAAAGGAGTAGCAACGAAGTATTTATCAAATTATCTAGCTTGGTTTAAAAAAAGTAACGCAAAGCTAAATAAACAGGAAATATTAGTCGCTACCTATGTGTGATAACAGTGTGCTACAACAGAGCCAATCATTATGTTTCTACTTGATATTAACTAATTCATTCGACTTGACCTGATGTAACAAACTATCTAGATCAGCGCGTGAAAAGTAATGTCCCGATTTTATTACTGAATCGATTTTATGTAAGTTACTGACATCTTGTGTCGGATCACCTTTCAACAGAACTAAGTCAGCTATTTTACCTGCTGCAATAGAACCCATAGTTGCTGTTTTACCAAGATAGTGAGCACCATTGAGAGTGGTCATTTGTAAAATCCGCAGGGGTGATAATCCTGCTTTCCCAAGTTCATCAAATTCCTGGTGTAATCCAAATCCAGGAACAATCCAGCCAGCGCCATCACTATCGCTGCCAGTGAGTAAGTTCACAGCCTGTTCATCAAGAATTTTTACCATATGTAAATGCAATTTGTGATTTTTTCTCAATAAGTCTTTATCTGATTCGGATAAGCGCTCAACATAATCAGCTGTTACTTTTTTCCACTTTTCGATAGTTTTACTTGGCATATATCGCAAGTTAGGTTCACTATTAAATGGTGCTTCAAACGCTAGCCTGGATGTCTTTGAACGGATCATTGTTGGTACCATCCAAGTACCGTTATTTTTTAATACATTTGCTGTCTGGCGACAAAGTCTATCCTCATAAGAGTTCATTAATTCTTTGAGCTGCTCTATATCTTTTTTAGAACTTAACAACATCGGGTTGATGATGGTCTCCTCACCAAGAAAGCTGACTAATTGATCAATGAATGGTATATACGGGAGCATTGAAGTAACAAGTTTTGGCAATACTTTACCGGGATGTCTGAGTAATTGTCCATTTGTTGAGCAATTCATTAAGAGACCTGGAATAGGACCCATGTGTTCAATTGAATGTATACTCAAATTTGATGCTTGCAACATATCAACACTAGCGGGTACATGACCTACTATAGGAATATTGTGTTCCTTACCTACTTCTAACAGGGCAAATAAAACCTCTGAGTTTACAAACCCTACCTTGATAAAGTCGGCTCCAGCAGCCTTTTGCTTGTGTAATTCGGCTATAGCCTGTACAGGTTGCGCTGCATTTGTTGGAATCATTAATGGCCCAGGCATCTGCAGGAGAGAGGGTGCACCTAAAGGAATTGGTAACTTGTTATTTTCTCGCCGTTTAAGTAAGTTGTAGCTCCCCGACATTTGACGAAAACCAGTAATACCATTAGCTAGCATTAAAGCCAAACTCGGACCTGGATCGGCATTTTCCAAAACATGTGCGTGCATATCCAGATATCCAGGCACGGCAAATTGTTCTTGAGCGTCAACTATTTCTATGTCTGATAAGTCAGCTCCTAGTACAGGTAAATCGGCACTAACACTGACTATCATTCCGTTGCTTATAAATATATTCATACCCTTACGGAGGTGCCCATCATAGGTATCTACAACAGTCACATTAGTAAGTAATAACTGACTTGTATTTTGTTTCACTTGCTCGACAAAAATTATTTTTTTATTGCAGCAACCACTAAAGTAAGAAGTGATGGTTACTGTAATTGTTAATGCTATCGCCGACGTCAACAATATTAACTTCCATTTCATATTTATCTCCAATAATGTAGCTCTGAATTGTTACATACCTTCATTTTCTATGCAATCTCATTTTGTACAAATTGTCACTTTGTACTTATTGTCATTATTGTGTGGGCTATAATATGATATTTGGTGGGGGAAATATTTAAAATCGTTAATTAATCACAATAGCTAACGCATTTAATCCTATACCCCACTAAGGAAGAGCGACAATCATCGCCGAGTCCTGCTTTTTTCTTACCATGCGGGATTACTTTGTGGTATTTTTTTTGAACATCGCGTCTATTATGCTTTTTACAGCGTCCTATGAGATGATCGGTTATTAAATCGAAATGTTTCAGAAAAGTTGAACTCATCCAGGGTAACCATTATCTTTGCGTAGCTTGATCTGAGATAGTACCATCGGTCATAATGACATCATGTTCATATTGGGTTTAAGTCTATGATAATTGATTATAAAGAAGAGACTGCGAAGTGTTGGTCTTCTCTATATCTCAAATGCCGAAATTGAGGGTGTTGTAAATATAATCGTTACTATTAGGGTAAAGAAAATTAGGTCATTTGATGTTATCTCAACTTTAATCAATCCATAATGGTACTTTAATAGCTGATAATGACTTTTACAAAGTTAAGGAGATCAACTTGCTCAACCATAGAACTCGTGTAGGGAATGAAAAACGCAAAATTATGCGGGCAAAATTAATTAAAGCTGCCATGATGGTAGTATCTGACAATTGCAAAGGATCATCAGCGGTCATAGAAGATGTCATAAAGCAGGCGAAAGTGTCTAGAGGCACTTTTTACAATTACTTTCAATCAATGGACGAATTACGCTCAGGCATAGGTGAAGCACTTAATGAGCAAATGGTGGAAGAACTTTTGCCCATCTACGATCCTATAAAACGACCTGAATATAGATTTTGCGTAGGTAGCCGTGTGTTTTTGATGCGAGCCCTTTATGATCCTGATTGGGCATCTTTTGTGAAAATTTCCGAAGTGTGGTCACAAGAAGTCCTTGTTGCAAATATCATGTCTAGAGACTTAGAAGCAGGAAAAAATGCCAAGGTGTTTTATTTTGAGAATTTAGAAGTCACCTCTGATTTTATATTGGGCGGTGTGGCAAGTGGTATTCAGGCCTTGTTGAAAGGGGTTAAGGAGCCCTACGCCTATATTGAACAAAATATACGCCTAGCATTAACTAGCATTAAGTGTGATGAAGACTTGATTGACGAATCACTGGAGTTTTCTAGAGCACATATCCGTTCTTGGATTAGCGGTAAATTAATAATAGAAAATCCCCCTTGGTTAAAGTTAGAGTCTATGGATGCTTTAACGACTCCTAAATAAGTTACTCCTACATACTATCTAGTAGAACGGTTTATTACAATCGTCATATTTTACCTCGTTTATTCTTTTCTTAACATCAACGTTAAGGTTCAAATGGCCTTAGCGTATTCCTGTAGGACTAATTCAATACTGAAAATAACCTCCACTTTGGATAAAAATATCATTTTATAGAGAACTAATTGCCTGTTACACGATCAGATCTTTCGACCAATATAAACAAGAAAGAAATAGGCATGGATAAATTGGAACTCTTTACAGTATTTTCCACATAATAGTCTCTGTATGTAACTACGATAGCTATACCTTTGGGAGTTTATATCCAATCTCCTATTTCATATTTTTCCAATATGTTTTTTTAGTCATCTGATCAATATGTCTGTTATCTGATGCCCTACAAGGAATCCTACTAACCCACTCATAGTGATACATTTCTCTTCCCGATCCAGTTTTTGCCATAGGATGTAGTCATACAGTTTAGAACAAGATCACTTGTTGTCTTAAGTAAGAATTGCACTACCTGGCAGCTCTATTCCTGCTTTTTTTATAGCGTTAAGTTCACGTGTTAGTGCACGTTGGTAACTGGCTCTTTCTGAAACATTTGCTGCATGTTTGAGAATGTCAGGGTAAGGAGCAAGAGAAAAATCAGCTGAGGCAGCAGTGGTGTAACACCAATAAAGGTAAACATCCATGATGGACCAGCAGTCGCCGTACCACCATTTGTCATTGCTCAGGCGTTCTTCAATTTTCAACAATGCGGCGCTAAAACATTCAACTCCTTTAGCATAAATACCTGAAGGATCTTCATCAGTAAAACGCATTGGCATGCGTACTTGGCGCACAAATGGATGAAGGGTGCTTGAACACCATAATAGATCGGAGTAGATATCCATTTGCTCTGCAGCATTATTTACAACTGGCAATAACCTTGCTTCAGGTTTTAGTTGATGAAGGTACATTAAAATAGCAGGATTTTCAGTCAAAATGGTGTCACCGACTTTTAACGCTGGTACTTTCCCTTTAGGGTTAACAGTAAGATAGTCAGGGTTGTATTGCTCCCCTTTAAATATATTTATTGCTTGATCATTATAATCGAAGCCAGCTTCCTCAAGGGCATTAAGAGTTACCCTCGAACAGGCTCCGGGAGTATGATATAGGCATAATTCAGTCATTAAAATTTACTCATTTAGCTCGGTCAAACAAAAAGGGTTAGTGTTTTAGGTACTGAAGTGATTCTTTGAACACCGTCTCAGAATCAGTACGTGTAATAGGAGCCCTATTTTCACCTTGGACTTCTACAATTGGGTTTGACAAAGTGCCAATTCCAGTTACTTCAACGTTGCAAATGTCTCCATCTTTCATCCATAATTGTGGTTTTCTGAACAAGCCAACACCGGCAGCTGAGCCAGTAACGATAACATCTCCGGGGTGTAGTTCTGAGAATTCAGAGATATAACTGATAATCTCTGGAAAAGAATAAATTAAATCATCATAAGTCATCTGCTGAACGACTTCACCGTTAAGTGTAGTTGTCAGCTTCATTGATTCAGGAGAATCAATTTCATCACTGGTGACCATCCAAGGACCAAAGCCGCCAGTGCGTGGGAAATTCTTACCCGCGGTAAACATAGGCGAGTGAAATTGATAATCTCGCACAGAGCCATCGTTATAGCAGGAGTAACCAGCGATATAATCAAGTGCATTTTCTTTTGATATATGGCGGCCAAATTTTCCGATTACAATAGCAATTTCCCCTTCAAAATCGAATAGAGGGCTAGCATTAGGGCACTCAAGAGCTTCATTGTGGGCAGCCTGAGTGCGGGCTGTACGCATAAAAATATAAGGTTTTGGCGGCAGGCTTTCTTTACCTGTATAGTCTGCGACTTCTTTGCAGTGAGAATGTGTGTTCATACCTAAACAATAGATCGCACCAGGATTTGGTATAACAGGTTGAAGAGATATTTCATCAAGACTGTAGTCAACCTTGGCTTCTTCGGCTATTTTTTTCACTGATGCTAAACCTACTCCAAGGAGATCTTTTAGCGTAGAAACTTCTCCGTTAAGCCTTGATCGCAGGTCGATAATTCCCTCGTCGGTAAAGATACCAAAGCTTTCACGATTGTTAATTTTGTAGGATACTAGTTTCATCTTATTTATTGTCCTTTTGGGTTATAGATTTAATTTATATAGTGTTGTACTCAGCCTTCCATCATCAGCAGTTACTATATTATTGAGTTTTTTAGCTAATAAATGGCGATATCTACTCTATGTGAACGTTGTGTATACACGTTTTATAAATATCGTAGAATAAGTCTTTGTTACAATTAATTTAAATTGATTATACCTATATAATGACTCTTGCTTAATGTTACTTGGTGTGACGAAGAACCTAGATCAGGGTGATGTACATCTACTCTATAATCGCCGCTATTTGGATCTAACTTATCAATCTTGAATTCACCAAAATCGTCTGTCACTGTCGAAGATATTTTCTTGCCTGCTTGATACAAATCGGCGTTAGCCCCTTTGACACACTCTTCAATGCCATCGATCATTGCAACAACACTTCCGCCTATAAAGCACTTGTTATAGCGGTACATATTTTTGTAGAATACTCTGGGTTTGGTATTGAGTTGGGGTTTAAGGACTTCTAAACTATCCTTTTCAACACGTTTTTCCATTTCTTGGTCAGAAACTTTTAATGCTTCAAACACACCTGTTGGGCAAGATTGAGCACAACGTGGTTTAGTCCAGCCTTGGTCAAGTAAATGCGCGTCGAAGTACCACGTTTGTGGGAGTTGGCGTTCTTCGTTCCACACAATCGCTCCATAAGGACAAGATTTAACAATATCCTTACGGCCTTTAGCTTTATCTGGATCGATGATCACAATGCCATCATCACGTTTACGAATGGCATCGCCACCTACTTTCATGCAGGGAGCATTGTCACAGTGGTTGCACATTTTTATCAGGTAAGCCGTATCCACAACGGGTGTCTCACCGCGTGCATTACGTGAAATAGTAATTAAATCTGAACTTTCTACTGCCACTGGCGCACTGTAACCGAGGAACTCGTTGTCTACGTATTCATCTTTTGCCGCGATTACGCAATTGTTACAATTTTCGCAACGCTCAACATCAATAATTAGGTTCCACTTATTCATGATATTTCTCTATCGTTTTTTGAATTTGGCATACGCGAACTTTTTAATATGTCGGCATGTTGATACTTTTCAATTTGAACTAAGGTGGAGTTAGGACTCATCGAATGAGTGCCACCTGTTTGTGGGCGGTCAGGCGTCAACATGTTGAGACAACCACCGACTTCCAGTGTTTCACCCTCAATTTCTAACATGTCAAACTTAGCACTTGCTTGATAACTTTTTACGACCCCTGCTGGTAGCATAGGGGAAACGTCAGCTGCACAAATTACGGCACCACGATCGTTGTAAATTTTTACTAAGTCGTGCTTTTTAATACCACGTACACCTGCATCTTTAGTACTTAGTCGTAAAATCCAATAATAATGACCCGCAATTAACGTACGGTGATCTTTTATCTGATCGGTAAATTTAGTGTTATCTACATGTGTATGGAAGCTATAACGACTATGAGAAGCAATCATCTGCAATGGATATTTATCTACTAACTCTTTAGTTTGCAGCCCTTCCCAACTCGGAATATAACGATTCAGTGCTGGGCGATCAGGATGCTTCGCTTCATTTCGTTTGAGAATAGTCGGAACAAATTCTATTTTTCCGCTAGGGGTCTGTAAACCATAACCAAACTCTTCTGCGAACTGAGAAGGTAAAGGATGTGGTTCAGGTAAATCTTTTTTGCGTCCTTCGGCAAACCAATTCATGTCGACAGGAGGTTTAAACTCCTTACTGTCTTCATTTACAGGTACAACAAAGTAGCCTTTTTTACGGAACTTGTCCCACGAGATGTGTTGGGGTAAATCTGATGCATCAAATACACGCTTACACCAATCAAGCTCATTACAACCTTCGGTAAATATCATCCCGAGACCAAGGCGTTCGAGTATATCTTGGAAGATCTGGTAATCAGATTTTGACTCGCCTAACGGTTCGATACACTTATTTTGCAAGGCAATTACACGATGGTTAACCATATTGTGTGTATGGTGAATATAGCCACCTGCGTTAGCCCATTCACTAATATCCCAGCGTTCAAAGTTGGTACATGCAGGGAGTATTATGTCGGCAAATTTAGCTTCTCCCTCCATATATATTGACTGATTAACTATAAATTCTATGCTGTCATCACGATATGCCTTGGCGAAACGCCCGGTGTTAGTGCCGGTACTGAATATAGAACCCCCATAACGATAGATCATACGTATTGGAGAAAAACCGGGCATAGGATATTTAAAAGTATCAAACTGTGCCTCTTGAGATGTGCAGTCCCAAAGTTGTCCTTCGGCCTGACCATCTAGAATTGCTTCAGGGATTTTTTGTTTTGGGATCAGCTGCTTCACCGGGTTCATCGTGATTATATGCTGCATGCGTTGGTAGTTGTTAACAGCATTACCTGTATTGACAAGATCACCTGAAATACCGCCATCTGCGTAACCAGGGAAGTAAAACTCAAGATCAATTGGCCCTGACATGCTGAGGTTTCCCATGTTGATACCGGGTTTTCCCCATCCTTGCATCGCCATCATCTGAATCATGCAGCGTGCCCATTGTCCCCCCGTTGCACCTCGACAGGCGCCACCGAAACCGACGCCAGCGGTTCCGCAAGCTAGGTAGGTTTTCTTATTACCCCAAGAACGAGCCAAAGCTCGAACATCTCGTGCGGGTACTCCTGTTTCACTCTCTTGCCACTCTGGTGTCTTAGGTATTCCATCTTCTGTACCCAACAAATAATCACGCCATTCATCAAAGCCAGTAGTACGCTCTGCAACGTACTCTTTATCATAAAGATCTTCGGTTATCCACATGTACATGATAGCGATAGCCATAGCAGCATCCGTGGCTGGCTTGATAGGGATCCACTTACCACCTAATAACTGTGCGGTAGGGTTGTAATGAGGATCAATGTGGACAAAATCTAGTCCTAATTCTTTGGCCCATAATCGTCGTTGGGTACCTTCAAAAGCCCCATAGCCAGCATTAGTACTTTCTGGATCTGAAGACCAGAAAACAATCTGCTCTGCTTCTTGTAAACAATCCTCTGTGGTTCCGTAACCACTAGCGCTGCCAACTCGCATTGTATTGCCATAGTGGTGGGTAGCTCCCCAATACCAGCCTTCCCAGCTGTCGGGGTTCATTACCATACGAGTAAAGCCAATTAAGTTACCAAAGCGCGTAAGAGAACTTAGGTAATATCCAACATTTCCCCATTGGTGATGAGATGAGGTGGGCATAAAAATGGAGCCTGGCCCATGATCTTTTTTCTGGCGTTTAATTTCTGTAGCGACAATATCTAGTGCCTCATCCCAGCTGATTCTCTCATAGCCGGATTTTCCGCGATTTTGAGGATTTCGCTCGCCGTTTGGATCAAAATCAACACGTTTCATCGGGTATAGCACGCGATTTTCTGAATATACGGCTCCCTTGGATGACATCGCATGAGGGGCCGCTGTGGTGCGTCGCTGAGGGGTAAATGTTTTTCCTCTCGCATTAATTTTCCAACTAGGGGCATCTTCCTCGGTTAAATCGATAGGAGTCACACGCAATATTTTACCCTCGCGCACATAGACATGTAACGGGCCACCGTTGTTCATGGTGGTATAACGTTGACTACCATCTTTCATTTTTTCGCCGTGGCTAAACCCTTCGTACATCAAACGTTGCATCAACTGTAGTAACGGATTTGCTAAGTTATCGGCACCTTCTACAGTCATGAGGAAGTTTTTTGCAGCATGAACTTTAAAGTTGATGTCAGCATCCGGGCGCATGACTTTTAATGCAACATCAATATTTTTATAAATAATTGCAACATCTGGCTTAGGGTGAACACCACGCAAAGATTTCACCTTACCTCCTTCAAAGGTGTAATGACGTCCAACCTTGTTATTTTTTGTTTTTATCTGAAGCACACAGGTGTATTTCTCAACATCCTTACGAAATGATTCACTTTGACGTGACCTGAGTGCAATCATCGGTCCTATGCCAAATAAAATTGTATGTAAAATTGTACTTTTTAACATGATTTTTTGACCTGTTATTTATTTTCGAATATTCGCTTCATATAAATGAAATACTGTTTGTGCAAGTTGTTTTGTAATCAGGTTATGGTTATTTTAACCATGGCCTCGCAGGCATCGATAAGGCCTTTTTGATCATAACAAGAACTTGTTTTGACAACATGCCACTCTTCAGTGCTTTAACGACTAACCAAACTTGTTTAAGACTAGTCGTGCGCATAGCTTTCGGTACATCATCTCCCCAAGCCCATGTTCCACCAATGTCCATTAAATGGTAGCGTGTTACATAAGAATCATCGAATACATCACCATCCGCATAATGTTCAAGTTCATCACCTTCAGGATCCAACCAGTAATCAAATATTTGACTGCCCAGAGTGTGACGGCCCATCCCCCAAAAGTGTTTCCAACCCTTCCAGGTTAAATATTGTTGGCCTTGACCAACGCTATCTAAATCAATTGTTTCGTATGCACTGTGCATATATTGCGGTGCAAGGTTCTGTAGGAGTACAAAACTGTGATGATCAGTTGGTGTCTTGCCGCGATCTAGTCGGTTAAAGCTTAACGTCGGAGTGCCATCTTCAAGACATAAAACATCAGTAGCAATCAATCCAACATGTGTCATGTACCAATCTAAAGATTTTTTATAATTGCTTACTGAAAGTACACAATGTCCAAGGCGTTCAAGGGCAGAAGGTTGTAGAGGTGTTCGCACACCTTGGTTAACACGTTTTTTTTCAAACGGTGTGTTAATGGCTGGTATTTCAGTACGACTTGGCAGGCGCTCTACGGCTTTGCGACCCCAAACAACATCTACTATAAAACCATCGGGGTCAATTAACCTAACTCTCTTACCCCCACCTGGTCCATCGACAGGTTCAATTGAGGTGGAAGTGGCTTTACTGAGTTTTTGAAGTTCAGCTTCAGATTCAACGCTGAAACCTATCCCCATATAGCCTTTTTTTTCTTTTTTTAGATTTGTCTTCTGGCGATCATAGGCCACGTAAAAATAAGGAAGAGTACCAGTCCCACGCATATAAATGGCATCAGAGCTTTGTTCTGCTATTACCATACCAAAGTCGGTGAGAAATTGTTTTTGCAGTTTAAGGTCAACTTTGTTGAATAAAATATAAGCCAAATTATCAGCTTTTATGATTGGCTCAGGTCGTACAATCTTAATTGTGCCGGCGGCTGCCTGTGCACTAGCAGAGTGAGCATCGCTGCCTGCATAGTTAACTTCTGGTTTCATAATTTCCTCTGTGTAGCGAGAGACTTAATGGGATTGTCTCTATCCGCGAATATTGCCGTTTAATGAATACTGTTAAGTTAAAACGGTTCTAACTTTTATATGCACTAAACGTCAGCTTACGCAATAAAATAAATAACAATCAAAATTGAGTATTGCTCACTTTTGATTGTTGGTCAAGTTTATATTGGCAATGAAGGTATTAATTCAAAGCATCATATTCTAGATTTTCTATAAGCTAATATTTGAATTTGTAAGCAAAAATAGATTTTTACTTAATGATAAACAGAATGAAGACTTCGGTAATATACCCATCACCACTCAAGATGCAGAATTTAACGCATGAAAATTATCATTGATTATGCTCGCCAAGATATCTCCTATCTTAGGAAGTATTTGACTAAAAAACTCATCAATCTTGTCTCTAAATTCTTTCGCTGTGGAAAAATATTTATTATTTCTGACATGATCATTCATTACTTTCCATAGCCGCTCTATTGGATTTTAATTAGGACTGTAAGGTGGAAGAAAATGAAGTTTAACATTAAGCTTATCTGCTTTGTCTTAGACTATTTTAGCTCGATGGTAACCTGCACCATCTAAAATTAAGTGAATACGTTTATTGCTGCCATTTTTAGCGAGTAGCTCGGTAAATAAAGCTTGAATTGTTTCGCTATTCACTTTCTTATAACGTTTAACTTGAGCGCAGGCTGAATTATTCAAATCAATAGCACCAACAAGGTTTAGTCGTGTTCTGCTTCCTGTGGTTTCAATCGCTTTATCTGATCCAGCCACAACTTACTTTGGTCGCTTGGGTTGGGTGCATGCATCCATAAACAAGATAGGCTCATCAACAGCTTGCACTTTTAACTCTGTATATTTTTCAATGAAATCGGCTTTTTTTCCTCATCAAACTTATGAGGAACACCTTTAGGATATTTATAGCTAAAACCATGATGGTGAAGCCACTTATTAAAACTTAAAATAGAAAAGCGAACATCATAGTTCTTCCGTATATATTCAATTATTTCATAAGAGCAGCGATTCGTTTGTTGCATGAGGTGAGCGATAACCTCATTTGTTTGCTTTTCAGTCAAATAAGGTTGAGAGCCACCATTAGCAGGTTTTAATTTTTCTTTATGAACATAATCATCTATGTGTCTAACAATCGTTGTTTCATGAAGGCGTAAAGCTTGTGCAATCATCGCTGTTGTCCAGCCTTCTGAGCGAAGTAATACCGCTTTTATCCGATCACAAACTCGCTTATCACTACTGGTGTCGTGAAGGGCTTCAAGATCTATTTTTTGCTCGTGCGTTAACTTTACTTATTTCATGAGGTATATGATGATCCTCATTATTGTATAAATCATGCATCTTCATTGATCACGGGGATATATCTATTCGGTTGGTTTAATCTGATAAAGATTCCTCAGATGGCTTTATGGGGGGCTTCATCAAAAAATGAGTA